>JAABUN010002275.1_pt1 | contig 35224 bp, 28 predicted proteins | sample 5559311 | NCBI WGS metagenome assembly JAABUN01 (sample SAMN10711877, study PRJNA513370) | rock metagenome | isolation source: Antarctica rocks | place: Antarctica: Victoria Land, Siegfried Peak sud | reverse complement strand
TCCACAGCTGGTGCAAACGTACCTCCTTCGTGGGGTACACCGGCCCGGACGGGGCCGTCGGGCGTCAAGCAGGACCATGGTCTTGCTGGTCCGAGAAGCCTCCGGATTCATCCGGGGGAGTCGTCACGCCGTGGCTCTCGCCGGGGAAGCGGACCAGCTGCACATCGGCCCGGCGCAGCTTCTTGAGCGCGGTATAGAACTCCTCCGCCTGCGGGATCGGGCAGCGCAAATCCTGCTCCTGGCTTTCCAGGAGGAGCGGCGTGGTCACCCGTGCGGCGTAGGTGAGCGGCGAACGCTCCAGGTAGTGCGCCGCGTTCTCCCAGGGCGGGCCGCCGAACTGCCAATCCCCGGTGAACGAGCCCACGTCACTCTGCCCGTAGTTGGCTGTAACGATTCGCGGTGCTGCGCCCGCTGACGGCGGCGCGGAAGCGACTCGGTCTGCCCGATGATCCAGTTCGTCAGGTAGCCGCCGTACGAGCCGCCGGTGACGCCCATACGCCCCTCATCGATGCTGATGTCGCCTTGCGCGAGCAGCCAGTCCACCCCGGCGAGCACATCGCGGTAATCGACGCCGCCCCAGTCGTGGCGCAGCGCATTGATAAACGCCTGCCCGTAGCCGTCGGAACCGCGCGGATTGGTGTAGAGGACGACATAGCCGCGCGCCGCGAGCAGTTGGAATTCGAGGTAGAACGACTCGCCGTACAGCGCCTGCGGCCCGCCATGAATCTGGAGGATCAGCGGGTAGCGGCGGGCGGGATCGTAGTCGAGCGGCGTCAGGATCCAGGCATCGAGTTCCTGACCGTCCGCCGCGCGGTAGGTGTGCTTCCGGTGCGCGCCGATCGCCACCGCGTCGAGGAGGGCGGCGTTGCTCGCGGTCAGGCGGCGCTCCTCACCCGTCGCGCCGCTCGCGTCGAGGTCGCAGGCGTAGAGATCGGCGGGGATCGTGGCGGTGCTGAGCGCCAGCGCCAGTCGCCGACCGTCCGCCGAGGCGGAGACGTTGGTGATCTGACGCGGCCCGTCGAGCAGGCGCGTCGCCTCCCCGATCGCCGCATCGATCCGCAGCAGCGGGCCATCGCCGTGATCGCTGATCAGGCAGAGGAGCGCCGCGCCATCGGGGGTGCCGTAGCGGGCGTCGGTGCCGATGCCTGAGCCGACCGGGCGATCGAGCGCGGCGGTCAGGTTGCGCGGCGCGGCGCTGCCATCGCTCGGCACGAGCCAGAGGCCGACGATCGTCGAGGGGCCGGAGTCGGGCGCGTTGTCGTGGCCGGTGTAGGCGAGCGACTTTCCATCGGGCGAGAAGACCGGCGCGGCGCACGGCCCGGTCGTGCGCGTGACCCGCCGTGGCGCGGCCCCCTCCCCTTCAAGCGCGATCGTCCAGACATCGCTCTTGTTGTCGTGGTCGCGCTCCTCGTGGCGCGCGGAGACGAACGCCAACGCCCGTCCGTCGGGCGACCACGCGGGCTGGCTCTCGTTGGTTTCGCCGAAGGTCAGCTGTCGCGCCGCGCCGCGCTCCTGCCCCTGCACCGGCACGACGAAGAGATGCCGCCGCCGATCGTCGTAGAAGCCCTCGCCGTCCAGCCGGTTCTTCAGGCGGTCGAGGACGCGCACATCGCTCTGCCGGTCGCCGAGCGCCGCGATCTTCGGGGATATGTCGCGGTCGCGGTCGTCCGCCGCGCGCACCTGGCTCGTGCAGGCGAGCCAGGTGCCGTCCGCCGACCATTCCGGCGCGGAAGCGCCCTCCGGCAGATCGGTCAGCGGCCACGCCTCGCCCCCCGCCGCGCCCATGATCCAGATCTGCGCCTTGTCGTCGGGGCCGCCGCGCCGCGCCAGGAAGGCGAGGGAGCGGCCATCGGGCGACCAGCGCGGCGCGGTGTCGTTCGGTCCGGCGGTGAAGCGGCGCGGCGCGCGGCTGCCGTCGCTCGGTACGGCCCAGATCTGTGCGCGATAGCCGTCCGCCTCGCGATCGACCGTCGTCCGCACGAAGGCGACGGTCGCGCCATCGGGCGAGAGTTGGGGATCGCTGACGTAGACGAAGCGGTAGAGGTCTTCCGGAACCATCCCGCGCCGCGCCGCGCCAGTGGCGTGCGTCGTTGTCTCGGCAGCCATCGTTTGCCCTCCATATCGCTGGTCGTTCCCAACCCCGGCATTCTACCGCCCACGGCCCGGCTATACTACGGCGCAAGAGCGGCAACGATAGATGGCACACCGAACGGGTGGAGGGATGGAGTCGGATGGTCATCGGTCAACTGGTCGGTCTACGTCCCATAACGGAGCGCGACATCGATATGCTGGAAGCGTGGCTCGCCGAGCCGGAATACGCCGGGACGTTCAACACGATCGGTCTGACCAGGCCGGGCATCTTTCGCGCCGGATTCGCCAGGGATGGCCTGCTCACCGACGATCGCGGCACCCTGCTGATCGTCACCAAGGCGGGCGACTTCGCGGGCGACATCAACTACCGCAGCGTCTCGTTCGGCGGGAACCGGGGCAACAACTGCTACGAACTCGGCATCACCGTGGCGACGGCGCAGCGCGGGCGCGGCTACGGCACGGAGGCGCAGCGCCTCCTCGCGGCCTTCCTCTTCGCCACCTACCCGATCGCGCGCGTGCAAGCCTCGACCGATCGTGAGAACATCGGCGAGCAACGTTCCCTGGAACGCGCGGGCTTCACCCGCGAGGGGACCATGCGGCAGGCCCAGTTCCGTGCGGGCGAATGGCACGACATGATCCTATACAGCAAACTGCGCGGCGAGTAACAAAGAAGGGATGGGCGGATGGCGGCACAGGACGCGGGTGGCGCTGGCGGCGAGAAATCCCGGAGCCAGACCTTCTTCGGCGAGGGCGGGGTGGCCGGGTTCACCCACCGCGCCTTCACCAAGCAGATGGGCTACGACGACGAGGACATGAGCCGCCCCCTGATCGGCATCTGCAACACCTGGAGCGAGCTGAACGGCTGCAACAAGGGGCTGCGCGAGGTAGCAGAGGCGGTGAAGCGCGGCATCTGGCAGGCGGGCGGCTTCCCGCTGGAGTTCCCGACGATCTCGCTCGGGGAGATGTACCTCAACCCGACCTCGATGCTCTTCCGCAACCTCGCGGCGATGGACACCGAGGAGATGATCCGCGCGCAGCCGCTCGATGGCGTCGTCCTGCTGGTCAACTGCGACAAGACGACCCCCGCCGCCCTGATGGGCGCGGCGAGCGCCGATCTGCCCACGATCCTCGTCAGCGGCGGCCCGGCCCTCAACGGCCACTACAACGGGCAGACCCTCGGAGCCTGCTCCGATTGCCGCCGCCTCACGACCGAGTTCCAGGCCGGGACGCTGGACGAGCCGACCTATCGCGCGATCGAGGACGGGATCGTCCGCTCGATCGGGCACTGCATGGTGATGGGCACCGCCTCCACCATGAACTCCCTCGTCGAGGCGCTGGGCATCGCCCTCCCCGGCAACGGCGCGATCCCGGCGGTGGACGCGCGCCGCCTGCGCCTCGGCGAGGCGGCGGGGCGGCGGATCGTAGCGCTGGCGACGGAGGGAACCCGCCTCTCGCGGATCATGACCCGCGAGGCGTTCGAGAACGCGATCGCCCTGCTGCACGCGATCGGCGGCAGCACCAACGCCGTCGTCCACCTCCCAGCGATAGCAGGGCGCCTCGGGATCGACCTGCCGCTCGATCTCTTCGACGCGATCAGCCGCCGCACGCCGCTGATCGCCAACATGCGCCCGGCGGGCAAGTACCAGATGGAGGAGTTGTTCGAGGCGGGCGGCATCCCCGCCGTCCTCCGCCAACTCCTCCCACTGCTGCACGGCGACACGCTGACGGTGACCGGGCGAACGCTCGCCGAGAACGTTGCCGACGCCCCCTCGCGCGATCCAGAGGTGATCCGCACGCTCGATGCGCCGCTCGACCCGGAGGGAGGGCTGGCGGTGCTGCGCGGCAACCTCGCGCCCGACGGCGCGGTGATCAAGCACGCCGCCGCCACGCCGCACCTCCTCAAGCATCGCGGGCGGGCGGTCGTCTTCACCGGGATGGACGATCTGCGGGCGCGGATCAACGCGCCCGACCTCGACGTGACGCCGGACGATGTGCTCGTCCTGCAAGGGGTGGGGCCGGTCGGCGGCCCCGGCATGCCGGAGGTCGGCAACTTCCCGATCCCCGGCAAGCTCCTGAAAGGGGGCGTCCGCGACATGGTGCGCATCTCCGACGCCCGGATGAGCGGCACAGCGTTCGGCACGATCGTCCTGCACGTCGCCCCCGAGAGCGCGATCGGCGGCCCGCTCGCGCTGGTGCGCGATGGCGACGAGATCAGCCTCGATGTCGAGGCGCGGTCGCTGATCCTCCATGTGGACGATGCGGAACTTGCTCAGCGCCGCACCGCCTGGGCACCGCCCGCCCCGGCTCACAGTCGCGGCTACGGGCGGCTCTACATCGAGAACGTCAATCAGGCCCCGCACGGCTGCGACTTCGATTTCCTGCGCGGTTCCGACCCGGTCGTGGCGACCAAGCAGCCGAAATTCTGAGAACCCGAAGCGCCGCGCGACCGAGATTCGGTGGCCGGGCACGCTCGGACGTTCCCGGCCGGGAAACGAGCGCGTTATGCACGGCGTTCGTTCATTTGAGGGGCGCCAGCGGCCAGGGACGAACGCGGTACACAAAGTAGGGTGTGCGATGGGCGGGGGAGATCGAGGCAAGCGATACGGTCCGAGCCGGCGACTGACGCGACGGCGGTTCATCGGCGGGGCAATGAGTCTCGGGGGCGGGGCGCTGCTCGCCGCCTGCGGCGCGACGGCGACGCCGCAGGCCGACGCGATAGTCGTGAGCACCCCAGCCGCCGCATCGGCAACCCGCACGGTCGGCGTACCGGGGACGAGCACGCGCGCCCCCGCGTCGGCGGGCACTGCGACGCCCGCGCTCGCCGCGACGCCCACGATCAATGGTGCGTCCGCGACCGAGTTGGGACGCCTGCTGGGGTTGCTGCCACAGACAGAATCGTTGCCGGGCCGCACCGGCATCTGGTTCGCCGATGTCGCGCGGCAGAAGCGGAACTATGGGTACGAACGACTGACCTCGATCGAGGCGGTGCGCGCGCTCCCTGGCGGCGTCGTGGCATTCTCCAATGCTGTCGGCAAACTCCCTTTGCCAACCGAGGCGGGGATCGACCGCCTGGGCGACCCACAATGGTGGGCGACGGTCGGCTACGATTTCTGGCAGATCGCGCGTACGATCAGCGGCGGCGATCCGCCCCGAACCTGGGCACGACTGGAAGGAACATTCGACCGCGCCGGGATCGAGGCGACCTTGCTCGGCCAGGGCTACGCCAGGGTGCCCTACGGGGACCGCGCCTACCTGTCCCGACTCGCGGATGGTGAGGTCAGGCTGAGCGACCCGCTCGGGCGGCTGGTGCTCAATCGCCTGAATCGCGTGGCGATCGAGGAAGGGGCGCTGACGAGCGCGCCGTTCACCGCCGCCATCGAGGCGGGGATCGACGCCGTCGCCCTTCGCCGCCCGACGTTCGCCGCCGACCCGGACTACGCGACACTGGCGCTGGCGCTCGGGCCGATAGTAGGGGCGGTCCTAACGACGCCCGATGGACTGTACCGACCGTCAGGGCCGCAAGTGCGGGGCGCTACCCCGGTTGCCACGCGGCTCGCCACCCCTGCGCGCGCCCGGCTCCACCCGTACCGCCTCGTCGGCCTCGGGCTGCGCGACGATGGCACGACGCACACGATGCTGGTCGCGCTCGTCTACGAGAATGCCGCCGAGGCGCAGGCCGATGCCCCGATCCTGCGCCAGCGGGCCGAGGACTACACCTTGCTCCGCAACGGCCAGCGCCTCCGCGAGCGCGCACGCCTCGGCGAGCCGGAGATCGTGGCGGCTGGTGCCCGGACAGTCCTGATCCAGCCTTTTGCGATCGCCGCCGAGGCCGATCTATCGCTCTACCTCCAGCTGTACACAACCCGCGATCTCCTCTTCCTCGCCGAGTAGCCGCCAGCGCAGTACCATAGCTCCGTCATCACTCGCGATTGTCATTCGTCATTCGTCATTCGAGGATATGGTATGGCCTGGCTCGCGATCTTGCCCGCCCGTCCGGACGAATTGCAACTCGACCTGCACGGCTACCGCTACAACAGCGGCGAGCGGGTCATCCGCGCAAAGATCGCGGAGGCACAAGCGAACGGCTACCGCGCGCTGCGGGTCATCCACGGCGGCTCGACGGGGGGCTACGACGCCTATGCCCCGAACGAGGGGACGCTGAAGGCGGCGCTGCTCGCGATCTGCAAGGATCGCGCGATCGTGCGCCTCCTCGATGGCGAGCCGTTCGTCGGCGACGCATCCACCACGATCCTCCTGCGGGCGAATCGCCGCCCCCTGCGCCCGACCCGCTGGACCCCCCTGCCGCGCCCCGAATATGCGCCCGGTCGGGCCGCCCCACCCGGCGCGGCGGTGCCGGGCGAGATGCCGCTCTTCACCCCGCCACCGGAACGTTGAGCGGCGTGGAACCGCTCGTGCGGACAACAGCCTGCTGCGAAGCAGCGACGACAAGGCCGATCGGCGACATGAACCCTGTCGCGTAACCGATAATGCTCCGGCCAGTTCGGACGGCGTATCCACCCCGCCGATCCATCGAGCGACCCGGTGCCGGGCGCGATTTACTTCGCCGGGACGGGGCATAGTGGTACCTGCCGTGCCTTTGCCGATTACTACGCCGCGCACGGCGGGCTGGCGCAGTTCGGCTATCCGCTCAGCGAGGAATACATCGACACGCTGGAGAGCGGGCAGTACTTCGAGCGGGCGCGCCACGAGTTCCACCCGGAGAATGTCGATCCCGCGAATCAGGCGCTGCTCGGGCGGTGCGGGCGACGGTTCCGGGCCGAGGCATCGAAGTAGGCGCGACGATCGCGGAGACAGCAAGGGGTGGGGGCACCGATACGTCGATGTCCCACCCCTTTTGCTTTTGGTGACAGTACCCGCGTCTACTTGGTCTTCCAGAGCTTCCAGGTGTCCCAGTACTGCCACATCGCGTTCGGCTGATACCCCTGGATGTTCTTCTTGACCAGGATCAGGTCGCGCGGGAAGCCGAACCAGAAAGCGGGCATATCGTCCGCGATGATCGCCTGGAACTTCCAGAGGAGATCCTTCTGCTTCGTCAGATCCGGCTCGCGGATGATCTGTTGCAGCAGCTTGTCCGCATCGGCGTTCTTCCAGCCGCCGAAGTTGCGCCCCTGCTTGTTGGTGCGGACATCCCACTCGCTGCCGTAATAATTCAGGTCGGAGAAGCCCGCGAAGAGGATACGGCTGGTGAAGAAGAGATCGTAGTCATACTCCGACTGCCAGCGGGAGCGGAGCTTCGCCGCCTCCAGCGTCTGCACGTCCATATCGATGCCGAGCTTCTTGAAATCCTCCTGCACCGAAACGGCGATCTTGTCCGCCGGGTAGCCCTGGCTGGTGGAGGTAATCGCCACCAACTTGACCACCTTGCCACTCTTATCGGTAAGCGTCCCGGCGCTACTCTTCTGATAGCCCGCCGCCGATAACATACTCTGCGCCTTCGCCAGATCGTAGTCGGGGTTCTTCAGGTTCGTGTTGTAGGCCCAGGGGAAAGCGATCGAGCCGATCTTCGTCTCGTCCACGAAGCCCTTGAAGATCGACGACGCATAGCCCTTGCGGTCGATCCCCGTCGAGAGCGCCTGCCGCACCGCCTTGTCCTGCAAGAAGGTAGGCGTGTCCGACTTCGGGTTCTGGAAGTTGATCCAGGCGTTCATGAAGGCGACCGCATAAGCGCTGTAGACGGTGCCATCCTGGTTCTTGACCTGATCGAGCTGGTTGGCGGTGACCGGCCAGAGCAGATCGGTCTCGTTGTTGAGCCAGGACGTGAGCTGCGCGCTCGACTGATCGATATTCTTGAAGACGAACTTCGCCAGGTGTGGCTTCCCCTGGAAGTACGACGCGAACGCCTCGTACTGGAGGTACGGGGGCGCGGCACCCGGATCATATTTGGTCTGCTTCCAGGCTCCGGTGCCGATCAGCATCGTGTTGGTGTAGTCGAAGCCCTTGAGGGTCTTTACGCCGCCCTCGCCCTTCGCGGCGACCCAGTAATCGTTGAATTGCTTCTTCTGCACCATGAACTGGTTGCAGGCGTTGAGGATCCAGTCGCCGGACGTGTCATCGAGCTCGAAGCGGATCGTGTTGGCGTCTACCACGATCGGATCCTTCTTCATCAGCGGGAAGAAGCGGGCGACGCCGCTCTCCGGGTCGTCCCGGTAGACGATCATCGAGAAGGCGACATCGTCGGCGGTGAAGGGGGTGCCGTCGTGCCAGGTGATGCCCTTGCGGAGATAGAAGGTATAGGTCTTGCCATCCGCCGAGGTGTCCCAGCGCTCCGCGAGCCAGGGCTTCGGGTCGAGGGTGAACTCATCGATCCAGACGAGGGGATCGTAGACGAAGGTGTAGGGCGAATAGCTATTGAGCGCGGTCGGATTCAGATCGGAGAGGTCGTCACCACCGCGCACGATCGTCAGCGTGTCGGTCGAATCGGTCGGCGTGCCACTGTACTTGGGCACCGGGTCGGTGATGACCACGAGCTTGCCGAGCCCCTGCGCCGCCGCCGGGGCCGCCATTGTCGCGGCCCGGGTCGTCGTCGCGATGGCGGCACCCGGTGCCGTGGTGGCCGCCGTGCCCGGCGTCGTCGCGGCGGCGGTCGGTGCGGCCACCTGCGGCGCGCTCGATGGGGCGGGGGCGCTCAGGTTCGCCGTGGGCTGCACCTCGGTGGGAGTGCCGGGGGTACCGCCGCACGCCGCCAACAGGGTGCTGAGCGAGACCGCCCCACCCACCGCCAGGAAGCCGCGCCGCGTGAGCTGGGCCTGCTGCAACAACTGCGCCCGCGCCCGGATACGTGCCTGATCCTCGGCGCTCAACGACGCACCGGCCGCGCTTCCCTTGTCGATCGGCTCCATGCACACACTCCTCTTTATTGCCTCGCTATGACAGTGGCGACGCCGTTGGACAATGCGCGGCCCGCATAGGCGGCGCAATCGTTCCCAAAAGTGATGGGTGATGCTTTTCGGCCCACCATTCAAGTGGGCCGGAGCTGACTCAACGCTTCAAGCGCGGATCCAGCGCGTCGCGCAGTCCATCCCCAACCAGATTGACGCAAAGCACGGTGATCAGGATTAGCAGGCCAGGGAAGATCGCGAGGAAGGGGGAGTTGATCAGGTAGGACTGCGACTCGGTCAGCATATTCCCCCAACTCGGCGTCGGGGGATGGATGCCGAGGCCGAGGAAGCTGATCGTCGCCTCGGCGATCAGGTTCGTCGCCAGGATCAACGTCGCGGTGACGATGATCGGGGCGACCGCGTTCGGCAGCATGTGCCGGAAGACGATCCGCAGATCGGACGCCCCCGAGGCGCGGGCCGACTCGATGAACTCGCGATGTTTCAGCGCCACGAACTCGCCGCGCACCAGCCGCGCCAGGGTCGGCCAGCCGAAAAGGCCGAGGATGACGATGATGCTGTTCATCGAGGGCTGCGCGACCGCAGCGGCGAGGATCAGCAGGAGGAGGAAGGGGAGGGTCAGGATCAGTTCCACGAAACGATCGACGATCGCGTCGACCCAACCCCCGGCGTAGCCCGCCAGCATCCCGAAGAGGACGCCGATGATGGTGGCGACGATGGCGGAGGCGAAGGCGACCCAAAGGGAAATACGCCCCCCGAAGATGGCGCGCACGAAGGCGTCCCGCCCGAACTCGTCGCGCCCGAAAGGGGCGTCGGCGCTCGGCGCCGCGAAGGTGGCGTTGCGTACCTGCGCCGTGGTCCGCGACTCGGGAAAGAAGATCGGGCCGAAAACGACGACGACGGCGAGGGCGACGAGTACCACCAGCGCACCGACGGCCAGCGGATTCCGACAGAAGCGCTGCCACGCGGAGGAAGCCTTCGTCTCACGTTTGGTCGGCGCGGCGGGCTTCGCCGCCAGCTGCAACACCCGCCCGGTGACCACCCGATCGCCCATGCCCGCTCCGATCCTGCACACACCGCGCGATCACACCAGCCCGGCTCGACCGTGATCGTGCAGTGTGCGGCACCACCCGTACACCGTTACGGGGTGTGTGACCATTCCATTTCGCACCGTGGCGTCAGCCTACCATACCCTCGGCGAAGATGATACGTCATAAATACACAACCCTTTTATGCACATTGCACATCCTAGAATCACACCAAGCTTTTCATGCCACCCTGCCTTGACAGCGCTCTACCAGTTCCATACAATTCGCCCTGTCGCCCGATTATCAGCACAATTAAATCGCCCTTGCCGGAATTTCGACGACATCGCCGCTACATACCGCCCCTTTTCGGTTGGTCCGGTGCACAACCTCGCACAAGGAGGCGTGTTCATGGTTCGCTTTATCATGCAGCGTCTTGTGCAAGGCGCGATCCTCCTGCTCCTCCTCTCGTTCGTCGTCTTCCTGATGGTGCATCTCTCGCCGGGCGACGCGGCGGAGTTCGCGATCAGTCAGCGTGCGAATGAGGCGGACATCCAGCGCTTCCGCCATCAGATGGGCCTCGATCTCCCCTGGTATCAGCAATATGGCCGACTGATGAGCGGCTGGGTCCGCTTCGACTTCGGCGACTCGATCATCCAGCGCAAGCCGGTGATGACGGTGATCATGCAGCGTCTGCCGCGCACCGTGGAGTTGCTCGCTCTCTCGGTCGTCCTCTCGCTCCTGCTGGCGATCCCGATCGGCATCCTCTCCGCGATCAAGCAATACACGATCTGGGACCACATCGTGACGATCTGCTCGTTCGTCGGGATCGCGATGCCCTCATTCTTCCTGGCGATCCTGCTGATCCTGGTCTTCGCGGTGCAACTTCACTGGCTCCCCACGCAGGGGGCCGGACCGATCGGCGGGGACGACAACCCGCTCACGCATATCAAATACCTGATCCTGCCGGTCCTGGTGCTGACATTGATCCGCACCGCCGGGTGGTCGCGCTACCTCTGCTCCTCAATGCTTGAGGTGCTGCGCCAGGACTATGTCCGCACCGCCTACGCGAAGGGGCTGTCGCGCTGGACGGTCCTCTTCCGCCACGCCTTCCGCAACGCCCTGATGCCGCTCGTCACCCTCCTGGGGCTGAGCCTGCCCGAACTGGTCGCCGGGGCGATCGTCACCGAGCAGATCTTCAGCTGGAATGGCCTCGGCCAACTGCTCGTCACCTCTGCCAGCAAGCGCGACACCCCGGTCGTCCTGGCGCTGACGATGCTGGCGGGCGGCGCGGTCATCATCGGGAATCTCCTGGCGGACATCGGCTACCGCCTGATCGACCCGCGCATCAGGCTCTAACGGGTGGGTGAACGGCCCCCTGCGGGGGTATGCGATACTAGGGCTTTCACCACGGCGAACGATGACGCGAACGGTGACAGAGGAGGCGAGACGATGGTCGCTGAGAAGCAGCAGGTCGCGGAAGAGGTGGCGCAGGCCCACGCCGCCGCCTACGAGGAGCCGATCTACCAGAAGGCGCTGGATCACGTCTGGATTCACGGCGGCAACTGGGCCGAACTCGCCGAGAAGCAGGGGCTGCACGTCTTCGAGCGCGGCGAGGGGATCTATCTCTACGACGCCCTTGGCAAGCAGTGGATCGACGGCATCGCCGGCCTCTGGGTCGTCAACGCCGGGCATGGTCGCCGCGAGATCGGCGAGGCGATGGCTGAGCAGGCCGGGAAAGTCGCCTACGCCTCGGCGGCGAGCTACACCACCGTCCCGGCGGTGCAGCTGGCGGATACCCTCGCCGAGCTGACCCCCGGCGACCTCTCCCGCGTCTTCTACTGCTCCGGCGGCTCGGAGGCGGTGGAGACGGCGCTGAAGATCGCCAAGCAAGTCCAGGCGTTGCGCGGCTTCCCGAAGCGCTACAAGGTGATCGCCCGGCGCGGCTCGTACCACGGCGCGACCTACGGCGCGATGAGCCTGACGACCGGCAATCGCCCCCAGGTGGAGCGCTTCTTCGGCCCGCTGATGGCCGGGGTCTACCACGTCCCCTCCCCGAACCACTACCGCAACGACTTCGACATGGAGGGCGAGGCGGGCGACATCATGTGCGCCAAGTGGGTCGAGCAGGAGATCCTCTTCCAGGGGCCGGAGACGGTCGCGGCGGTAATCGGCGAGCCGATCTCCTCCTCCAACGGCGTCCACATCCCCTCGCCGAAGTACTGGCAATTGCTGCGCGAGATCTGCGATCGGCACGGCGTCCTGCTGATCATGGACGAGGTGATCAACGGCTTCGGGCGCACCGGCAAGTGGTTCGCCACCGAGCACTTCGGCGTCGTGCCGGACATCATGACGATGGCGAAGGGCCTCTCCAGTGGCTACTGCCCGATCGCGGCGGCGGTCGTGCGCCCGAGCGTCTTCGAGATCTTCCAGAACGCCGACAACACCATGAACCACCTCCTCACCTTCGGCGGGCAGGCGGTCGCGGCGGCGGCGGCGCTGAAGAACATCGAGATCATGCAGCGCGAGGGGTTGGTCGAGAACGCGGCGGCGGTCGGGCCGTACCTGCTCGACGGCCTGAAGTCGCTGGTGGCGAACCATCCGACGGTCGGCGACGCGCGCGGCCTCGGGCTGCTCTGCGCGATCGAGATGGTGAAGGACAAGGAGACGAAGGAGAAGTGGGGCATGGGCTCCCCCTTCACCAAGCGGCTCAACGACCTGGTGCGCGAGCGGGGCTTCCTCGCCCGCGTCTGGGACGTGATCCACGTCGCGCCGCCGCTCGTCGTCACGCGCGAGCAGATCGACACGATCGTCGCCATCCTCGACGAGAGCATCGGCATCGCCGAGAAAGAATTCGGCGTCGCGTAATTCGACCGCGAGTATGAAAGGGCCGCTACGTAGCAGCACGTAGCGGCCCTTTCGTTTTTACCGATTACCGCTGATCGGATAGATACGCGATCCACGAAGGGGTCCAGCCCCCCGCCGACGGGTGCCGCGTGGCCCTGGCGTAGTACCCATGAAGGGCATACTATCCGCCTGCGCGGACTGGAGACGGGCGGGACACCTATTCCGCGCGGTGCTGTAGATAGGCGCATCCGATTATCGTGCTCGTCGATCCACCGGTGTTCGCGACCGGCCCGCGTTCTGCTACCATATGCTCCCATGTGGCAGGGAGGCGCGACCGGGGTTGGCACAGGAGGGTGGCATGGCGCAGCAGCGGATCGGCTTGATCGGGCTCGGCGCGATGGGGCGCGGGATGGGTGGGAATCTCCTCAAGCACGGCTTCCCGCTGACGGTCCATGACGCGAATCCCGATGCGGCTGAGTCGCTCTCAGGAGCGAGCGTGGCCCTGACGCCACGGGCCGTCGCCGAGCGCTCGGACATCGTCATCACGGTGCTGCCGGACGGCCCCGATGTCGAGGTGGCGGCGCTCGGCCCGGACGGTGTTGCCGCCGGTGCGCGCCCTGGCACGATCCTGGTGGATTGCAGCACGATCGCCCCGACCGTCTCACGGACGATCGGCGACGCCCTGGCCGCGCGCGGGGTCCGCATGGTCGACGCGGCGATGGGGCGCTCGTCGCCGGAGGCCGAGGCCGGGACGCTCCTCTTCATGGTCGGGGCCACGCCGGAGGATTTTGCGACCGTCGAGCCGGTGCTGCGGGCGTTGGGAAGCGACATTTTCCACGTCGGCCCACCGGGCGACGGGATCACGCTGAAGCTGATCCACAATCTGCTGTCGCTGACGATGCTGGCCGCCAGCGCGGAGGCATTGATCCTGGCGGGCAAGGCCGGATTAGACCTGCGCCGGACGCTGGCGGTGCTGCAAGCCAGCACGACCGGCCACGGACATCTGCGGGGGGCCATCCCCGAGCAGATGCTGACCGGCGACTATACCCCGGGCTTCCGGGTCGCGCTCGGGCAGAAGGATATGCGCCTTGGCCGCGACCTGGCCGCGCGCCTGGGGGTGCCGCTGCAGACCCTCGCGATCGCCGGGGAGGCGTACACCGCCGCCGTCGCCAGGGGGCGTGGCGACTGGGCGAGCGGCGCGATCGCCACGGTGCTGGAGGAGATCGTCGGCCTGCGGCTGGCCGACCTGGCCGCCGCACAGGCCACGGCGGCGGCTGGGCACGCCGACTGAGGTTCGCGATCGGGCGTGCGCGCGGCACCGCTGGCGGTAGCGGCGCATGCCACGCGCATGATACGGAACTCACTTGCCTGGTTGCGTTCTGCGACGCCCCGGGCACTCGCGAGGAGTAACGCCCGCGCATCAGCGAGAGGACGTACGCAGTCGTCTCCACTACGGCGGCGAAGGTGTACGCGGATGGGCCTGATGACCGGCTTGGTCACCAGCGAACGATGGGGCCGGGGTATCATAGCCCGACCCCGTTCGCGTCCCTCTCGATGCCCGACGCTTACAGCGTCGATTCCTGGATCGACGCGTCGGGGCGCTGGCGCACGTCAGGGAGCAGCGTCGTTCCCAGGCCGGGCGCGGTCGGCGCGGGGAGGTAGCCGTCCTCCACGCGCGGCACCTCGGTCACCAGGTCGGGGTAGGTGATCCGCAGATACGAGCGCAACGATTCCTGGTAGACCGCGTTCGTCGCGTTGATCGCGAGGTGGATCCCGGCGTAGAGGGTGAACGGCCCGGTGCAGTCGTGCATCGCCACCGGTCGCTTGTACGTCTCCGCCATCGTCGCGATCTTCTTGCTCTCGGTGATGCCGCCCGCCCAGGTCGGGTCGATCATGATGATGTCTGCGGCGCGCGCTTCCAGCACCGGCTTGTATTCGTAGCGCGTCGTCAGGTACTCGCTGGCGAGGATCGGCGTGGTGGTGCTGCGCGCCAGCTCGGCCAGCGCGGGCACATCGTCGGCGCGCATCAGGTCTTCGAGCCAGTAGGGCCGGAACTCTTCGAGCGCATGCGCAATCTTCTTCGCCGCCGGGAGCGACCAGAGGCCGTGCCCCTCGACCATGATCTCCATCTTGTCGCCGACCGCCGCGCGAATCTTGCGGAAGGGTTCGAGGGCGCGGTCGAGGTCGGCGTTGGTGATCTCCTGGCCGCCGATGGCGAGCGTGGTCGGATCGAAGATCCCCTTGAAGTTGCGCCAGTTCTCCCAATCGGGGCGATGCTGGGCGGCATAATCGAACGGCCAGATCTTCATGCCGGTGATCCCCTCGCCGAGGAGATCGGACGCCAACTCGCCGGCGTCGGTCATGAAGCCGATCAGATCCTCGTACTTGCCGGGCTCATCGCGGCCGGTGCCGTAGCCGCTACGCCCGCGCGTCGGACGGCCATAGGTGGGGCCGCCGCAGGTGTTATAGGTCTTGATCCGGTCGCGCGCCGCCCCGCCTAGAAGTTGCCAGACCGGCATCCCCGCCGCCTGCCCCAGGATGTCCCAGAGGGCCACATCGATCGCCGAGAGGCCGCGAATCTCCGCGCCCTTCCCCGCGATGTGCGCGCTGACCTCGTAGAGCCGCCGCCAGTGCAACTCGATCGCCAGCGGATCGTGGCCGAGGAGCATCGGCGCGGCGAAGCCGTGGATGTAGCCGCGCACCGCGTCGGTCATGTAGTAGGTGTCGCCCCACCCGACCAATCCCTCGTCAGTGTGAACCCCGACGAACGTAATGTTCGGATAATCTTCCAGCACGACCGTCTCGATCTTGGTGATCTTCATCTTCCCTCATCTCTCACGTCGGGCGGACGGCGCACCGAGATGGACACTCCGCGCCAGCGCCCGCTCACAGGCGCGCAGCATAGCACGCCACCCCGCCCGCCGCGATCCAGCCTCATGTTGACGATGACGCGCGATCAGCGCCGCGCGGCGCATAGCTCACCGCCGAGTAGATCTCCGCGAAGGTGCGGCTCGGGCGGCGAGCGAGCAGGCGCGTGTCGGTGAAATCGGCCTCGTGCGCCATCGTCTCCCAACGCTCGTAGGTGAACGGGTGCGGCACCCAGGTATTGCCCCGACCGAGGCTGTATTCGACGATGATCAGCGGCGCACCGGGGAGCAAGGCCGCGCGAATCTGCGCCAGCGCCGCCTCGCGCCGCGCACCGGTGAGGAAGTGCAGCGAGTTCGCCGCCACCGCGCCGGTGAGCGGCGGCAGCGCGAGCGGCCCCGCGAAGTCGGCGGTCAGCGTTTGGAGCGCGACAGTGGGGAACTGCGCCCGCAGCGCCCGCGCGAGACGTCCCAGCGCGCCCGCATCGCGGTCGACGGCCACGATCGTCGCGCTCAGGCCGAGCAGGTCCGCGAGCGCCAGCGTGAACGCGCCGCCGCCCGCACCGAAATCGGCCCAGGTGCCGCCCGGTCCCGGCACCCCGCCCCGAATCAGCCGTAGATGATCGGCATGGTCCATCCCTTATGCTCCAGTGACGACATTGTTTCTGAACAACCGTAAGCCATCGGTGAGGACGATCCGTAATCCGCGCGCCTCGCGCACTGACCAGATCGGACGATAGTGCTCGCCCGCCGGTGTCACAGCAGGAAGGTTATTGCTCCAGAACAGCTTCTCATAGAGCTTCTGCGTACGCCTTCGTTTGGGATCGAAATGAGACCACCGCAAGGACGCACCGACATCGGTGAAAAGATTCCACGAATCCAACAGCAGCGCGCAGTCGATGGCCGAAGGTCGTAACGTGGCGAGCTGCACGGTGAGGCGATCGAGATCGTACAAGGACGGCGGTTCCAGCCCTAATGGCAGATGCAGGCGTGCCGCCCGCGCCGTCACCTCGGCGAGCATACCGTATGATGCGATCTGTCCGGCAGCGTCGAGTAACAAGGGGGCGGAGGAATCGTCGCACCATACGAGATAGCGTATGCGCCCACCGAGGCGATACGCCAGCGGAAACCACTTCACCGACTCTACTCGCCTTTCTCCGATGCCGTATCTAACTCACGTAACGCGAGAAGCCGCGTTTCAACCGCTCGCCCTACTCACCCTACGCATTGTATGACAACCTTTTGACAACACCCCGGCGGCGCGCTACTGTTTCGCTCTCTACATGCGAAGAATGCGCCCTGACGCGGGAAAATATGGGGGGAAGAATGCCCGAGCTACGGAGCCAGCGATTGCGACGGGTGAATCATCAGGGCGATGCGCTGCGCATGGGGATGAACTGGACCGAGGAGGATTTGGGCAAGCCGCAGATCCTGATCGAGAGCGCCTACGGGATGGGCCACCCCGGCACCTTCCACTTCCGCCCGTTGATCGAGGAGGCGTCCAATGGCGTCTTCGAGGCGGGCGGCAAGCCGGGCGTCTTCTATGTCTCGGACATCTGCGACGGCGTGGCCCAGGCGCACAGCGGCATGAGCTATTCGCTCGTCTCGCGCGATGTGCAGGCCGCGATGATCGAGATCCACGCGCTCGGGCACCCGCACGACGGGATGGTGCTGATCTCCGGCAACGATAAGTCGGTTCCCGCGCACCTGGTTGCGATGGCCCGCTGCGATCTCCCCGCCATCCACCTGCCAGGCGGCACGCAGATGAACGCGCCCGGCTACATCACCTCCGATCAGATGTGGGGCATGGGCGCGGCGGTGGAGCGCGGCGAACTCGACCGCGAGCAGTTGGAGCGCGACCAGCACGGCGCCTGCCCCACCTGCGGCGCCTGCCAGTTCATGGGCAGCGCCAGCACCGGACAGGTGCTCTCGGAGGCCCTTGGGCTGGCCCTCCCCGGCACGGCGCTGATCCCCGCCTCGCTGACCCGGCACATGCGGGTCGCGCGCGAGGTCGGCAAGCAGAGCCTGAAGCTGATCGAGTGGGATCTGCGCCCGAGCAAAATCCTGACGCGCGAGGCGTTCGAGAACGCGATCATCCTCCACGCGGCGGTGGGCGGCTCCACCAACAGCACCTCCCGGCCATCGCGCGCGAGGTCGGCATCGACATCACGGTCGACGACTTCGACCGCATCCACCGCTACGTGCCGGTCCTGGCGAACGCCAAGACGACCGGCAAGTATCCGGTCGAATACCTCTGGTATGCGGGCGGCGTCCCGGCGATCATGCTGGAACTGCGCGATCTCCTGCACCTCGACTGCCTCACCGTGACCGGCAAGACGCTCGGCGAGAACCTGGAGGTGATCGAGAAGGGCGCGTTCTTCTACGAGACGCGCGGCTATCTGAGCAATGTGAAGGTCGGCGTGCGCGAGGTGATCCGCCCGCGCGAGGATGCGTTCGGGCCGGAGGGGGGTATCTCGGTGCTGCGCGGCAACCTCGCGCCGGGCGGGGCGGTGATCAAGCACTTCTCGGTGCCGGAGGAGATGCACATCCACGTCGGCCCGGCGCGCGTCTTCGACAACGAGGACGCGGCGGTGCAGGCGCTCCTCGACCGCGTGGTCGTGCCGGGCGACGTGGTGGTGATCCGCTACGAGGGGCCGCGCGCCAACGGGATGCCGGAGATGTACTATGCCACCACGATCATCGCCGCCAGCCCGGAACTCACCGCGACCTGCGCGGTGATCACCGATGGGCGCTTCTCCGGCGCGGCGAAGGGGCCGGCGGTCGGCCACATCACCCCGGAAGCGCTCGATGGCGGCCCACTGGCGCTCGTCGAGGAGGGCGACCTGATCGAGATCCACGTCCCGGAGCGTCGCCTCGCGATCGTCGGCACGCGCGACGGGCGACTCGGCCCGGTGGAGGTGGAGGCGCTGTTGAGCGAGCGCCGGAGCCGCTGGACGCCGCCCGCGCCGCGCCACACCAAGGGAATCCTCTCCCTCTACGCCAAGGTTGCGGCTGGCCCAGCGGACGGCGCGTACCTGGCCTGATGACGTATCCACCGGTGGGGGCATGGCCTGGCCATGTCCCCACTATCGTTAGCGCTCAGCACGGGCAACCGAAACGATGGCGACCGCTACACCGGCGAACACCGTTAACACCGATCAGACGCAAGTCACCGGGTCCGCCGTGGTGAGCGCCAGTGACACGATTCGGGTTCCGCCAGCGTCGCGTCACTGGTGGCGAGATTGGCGACACTCACCCCACAATAGTCCTATTTCGCCTCTTGCGGCTCCCATTTTATCCGTTACAGATCGCTTTTTCGGCGGCGATAGTGTAGGATGTGACAAAGTGGGGGAGGCATGGCCGTAGCGAGAAAAAGCATCCTCGTCGTCGAGGATGACGACGCGATTCGCACCTTACTGGTCGATGTCTTGACCGATGAGCGCTACATCGTGCGCGCCGCGCCAGATGGTCTGGCGGCCCTGGCGATCCTCGAAGCGTGGTCCCCGCAACTGATCATCCTCGATCAATTGATGCCGCGCATGGACGGGGCCACCTTCCGCACCGTGCAACGCACGCGCCCGGCGATCGCGCAGATCCCCGTGCTCCTCCTCTCCGCAGCGCGGGATCTCCCCGCGCAGGCCACCGTCCTCGACGTGACTGCGACCATGCCGAAACCTTTCAACCTCGATGAATTACTCGTCATCACCGCTCGCTTGCTCGATGAAACCGCCGATATGGAGGGCAACGACATCGTGCTGAAGCATCAGTAATACCCGGATGCCAGGCGCGACCGAATCCGGCCAGGCACATCGTTGCCGCGCCGGGCTCACGTTGTATCCGCTAACGACTGGAGAGGCGACGATGGATCTCGGCTTGCGCGGGCGCGTGGCACTGGTGACCGGCGGGAGTCGCGGAATCGGCGCGGCGATCGCGCGCGAGCTGGCGGCGGAGGGTTGTCGGGTGGCGATCTGTGCGCGCACGGCGGAGACGCTCGAATCGACCGCCAACGCGCTAGGCACGACCGGGGCCGACGTGTTGCCCCTCGTCGCCGATCTCACCGCGGCGGACGAGGCGGGGCGCGTCGTCGCGGAGACGATCGCGCGCTTCGGCGCGCTCGACATCCTGATCAACAATCTCGGCGGCGGGCGCGGCGGCGATAGCGACGACGCCTGGGCCTTCACGATCGATGTCAATCTCGGCGTGGCGGTGCGCGCGAGTCGCGCGGCACTCCCGCAGATGCGCGCGCAGGGGCGCGGCGTGATCCTGATCATCTCGTCGGTGTCGGGCTGGCAGGTCGGCGGATCGGCGGCCTACAACGCCGCGAAGGCGGCGGAGATCATGTACGCGCGCTCGCTGGCGAAAGAGGTCGGCCCGGCAGGGATTCGCGTGAACGCCGTCTCGCCCGGCTCGATCCTCTTCCCCGGCGGCGGCTGGGAGCGGCGGCAGGAGCGCGACCCGGAGACGATCGCGGATTTCATCGCGCGCGACATGCCCCTCGGGCGCTTCGGCACCCCGGAGGAGATCGCCAACGTGGTTACCTTCCTCGCCTCGGATCGCGCCAGCCTCGTCACCGGAGCCAATATCGCGGTCGATGGCTGCCAGTTGAAGCCGAGCGTGTGAGCGCCTGAATCTGTGCGTCAAAAAGGAAAGGAGATCTGCTGGTATTAATCAGCGATCTCCTTCCCTTTCGCTCGAAGCGCGGCATGGTGTCCTACCGTGGCGAATCATCATCGGACGAGCGCTCGCTGAACGGATGTGGATCGCGCGAGCCGGGCGAGGGGCGGCGGCGATTGCTGGAGACCGTCGCCGCGATGAGCCCTACGGTGACGAAGAAACCGAGGACAACGGCGATCGAGCCACCACGATCGACGCCAACGAGACGGAAGGTATCGGGTTCCGTCGCGGCGCCCGGCATGTAGGCCTCCACCAGCGCGGAGCTCTGCCGTGTGTCGGTGCCATGCCCGCCGATCGAGTAGAGCGACTCATCGAGAGCGACCACACTATCGGCCTCGCGGGGCGTTGGCATCGCCTCGGCCTCGACCCAACGGCTCACACGCGGGTCGAGCATCTCGTGCGAGCGCGCGCTGACGGCGTAGAGGCGCCCATCGATGGTCGCCGCGCCGAAGTTCGCCATCGGCGCGAGGAGCGGCGCACCGCTCGTCCAACGGTTGAGGACCGGATCGTAGACATCGACGGTGGCACTCGCTGTCCCGTTCACCAGACCGCCGAGCGCATAGATCTTCCCTTCCAGCGGCACGGCGGCGAGCCTGGTGCGCGGCGTGGGGAGCGCAGCCAGCGTACGCCAGCTATTCGCAGCGGGGACATAAACGTAGACCGACGCGACCGCCCCGTCGCTCGACTCGCCGCCGACGAGATAGATCGTCCCATCGAGCTGGGCCAGCGCCGGGTTGGCGAGCGGGGTGGGCAGCGGGGCCAGATCGCGCCATTGCCCGGTGGTGGTGTCGAGCGACTGCGCGATCGTGGTATTCGCCTGCTCCAGGGTCGCGCCGCCGAAGAGGTAGATCATCTGCCCGAGGGTGGCGACGCCGAACGCGCTACGCGCCACTTGGAGGTTCGGTCCGGGCCGCCAACTGTCGTTGGTCGGATCATAGACTTCGGTGGTGTTCAGGCGCGCGCCGCCCGCGCCGGTGATGCCGCCGAGCACCCAGAGGCGTCCATCGACCGCCGTAGCGGCGAAGTCGGCGCGGGGCGACGCCATGCTCGCCGTTGGTGTCCAGTGCGCCTCCGGCACCTTACCGGGACGGGTCTGCGGGGTCGGGAGGTTCGGGAGGCCGCGCAATGACCAGCCGATGACCAGCAGCGCCAGCGGGATCAACAGGGTCAGCGCCGCGCCGAGACAGCCCAGGCTCGGCGACCAGCTACGCGCGCCGGGATGATCGAGATGGGAGGAGATCGGCTTGCCGAGTTGTTGCCGGGCCATCGCACTTTCCGCCTGTTCTATTACCAAGTCTTTTTGTTGATATGGTCTGTCCAACCATATTATCCCCGAATCACGGGTTTTCAGCAGGGGGCGCAAACAGGGCGGGGGGCGCGGCCATGATGCCGCGCCCCCCGCTCCATCGTATTGCGGTCGGAATCAATCGTTCAGGCGCGGATCGAGCGCATCGCGCAGCCCGTTGCTCATCAGATTCACCATCAGGACGGTGAAGAAGATGGCGAGACCCGGCACGAAGACGAGGAACGGTGCCTTGGTGAAATACTCCTGCGCGTTGCTGAGCATATTCCCCCACGATGGCGTGGGAATCTGCACACCGAAACCGAGGTACGAGAGCGCCGCCTCGGTCAGGATCAGGCCCGGCACCACCAGCGAGGCCCAGACGATGATGATCGGCATCACATTCGGCAAGATATGCCGGAAGATAATCCGCCCATTGGACGCGCCCAACACCCGCGCCGCCTCGACATAGTCACGGCCACGCGCCGCCAGGAACTCGCCCCGGAGGAGGCGACTGATCGTCGTCCACGAGAGTGCGGCGATCACGAACGGCAAAACGAGCCAGCCATAGTTCTTGAAGAAGGCGCTATTGGTGATCAGCTTATTGTTGTTGACCGTCGTGGAGATCAGGATCAGGACGAAGAGGCCGGGGATCGAGATGAAGATATCGACGAGGCGCATCAGGATCGCATCGACCCAGCCGCCATAGTAGCCCGCCGTTACCCCCACCAGCAGGCCGACCGTCAGGGCCAGTACCATCGTGATGAATGCGACGGAGAGGGAGATCCGCCCGCCGTAGACGAGGCGGGTGAGGACATCGCGCCCCAACTCGTCCGAGCCGAGCCAATGCTTCTGCATCACGAACTTGCCCGCGTCCGGTCCGGACATCGAGAGGGCCCGGACGGTTGCGCCGGGCGCGGCGAACTTGGACAGCAGGCTCTGTGAATCGTAGCTCTGCTTCGTCACCACGGCGGAGATGACGGGAGCCCCATACGAGATGACGATGATCAGGGCGAAGATGACCATCGCTACCATCGACAGACGGTTACGCCGGAAGCGCCGCCAGGCCCGCGACAGGTAACTCGGGCTCTTCTTCGGTGAGACCGCGCCCAGGCGAGAGCTATCGCGCGCCGCGCTGGCAACACCGGTCGTTGGCCGCGCCGCTGGCTCGGTCCGCTCGTTCCCCTGGCTGACCATCTTTCTCCTCCTATGCGCTCGTCGCCCGGCAGCGGGAGGCCGTCACGCGAAACACTGACCCGATAAGCTGGTGCGGCAACCGACCGAAGACACGTTTACCCCTGCTTAATGCGCGGGTCGAGCAAGCTGTAGCCGATGTCAGCCAGCAGATTGCCGATGATCACCAGCAACGAACTGAACATCACCGTGCCCATGATCACGGTGTAGTTGCGCGCCTGTGCCGCATCGAAAGTCAGACGACCGATGCCGGGCCAGGAGAAGATCGTCTCGATGATCAGCGCCCCGCTGAAGAAAGAGGGGATCGCCAGCCCCATCAGGGTGATCAGCGGCAGGAGCGCATTCCGTAAGGCGTGGCGGAAGATGATCGAGCGCTCCTTCAACCCTTTCGCGCGGGCGGTGCGAATGTAGTCCTGCCGAATCACCTCCAGCATCTGCCCGCGAATATAACGGGTCCACGAGGCGAGTTCGGTGATCGCCAACGCCACCGCCGGGAGGATCAGGTGCTTGATCTGGATCAAGAAGCCGGCGTCGCCACGGATCGGTTTCACCCCCCCGGTGGGGAACCAGCCGAGGTTCACGGCGAAAACCAGGATCAGGATCAGGCCGAACCAGAACGAGGGGACCGACACCCCGGCGACCGAGACGACGGTCGCTATATAATCGAAGATGCTGTTGCGTTTCACCGCCGAGTACACCCCCACCGGGATCGCGAAGATCAACGAGAGGACGAAGGCGGCGAAGGTCAGCTTGAGGGTATTGGGCAGACGCTCGGCGATATCCTGCGTGACCGGGCGGAAGGTGACCATGTTCAGGCCGAGATCGCCGCGTACCACATTACCGATCCAGGTGAAGTACCGCTTGTAAAGGGGCTGATCGAGGCCGAGGGCGTGCCGGATCGCGGCGATGTCCTCGGGGCGGGTGGTCGGATTAAGGGCGAGATCGGCGATCGGACTGCCGGGGATCGCGTTGACGAGGATGAAGACTAAGATCGAGATGCCGAGCAAGAGGGGGATGACTTGCAACAAACGCCCGATGATGTATCGTCCCATCGTACCCCTCCATCGCTGCGATCATCACGACGGGTGACAACCGACCAAGCCCGCTATGACAAGCGTGGCCGGGGCCACCGGCCCCGGCCACGACACGCCTCTCGCCTACTTCCCGTCCTCGACCCACCACTGGTGCGTATTCCACCGGATGTTCACCGCATTCGGTTTGCAGTTGTGAAGGCGCTTGTTGACGACGCCCACCGCCTGCGGGAAGACGAGGATGATCGAGGGGGCATCGTCTAAAACGGCATTTTGCATGTCGATGTAGATCTGCTTCCGCTTGGCCGTATCCAGCTCGGTCAGGCCGCTGTCGATCAGCTTATCGACCGCCGGATTGGAGTACTTCCCGAGATTGAAGCCCCCCTCGTAGGACTTCGTGGACCACATAGCGCTCTGATCCGGGTCCACATCCCAGATAAAGCCGAGCATCGCGACCTCGAAGTCGTGCGTCTCGGTGATGCGCGTGACCAGCGAGGCGAAGTCCTCGGTCTTCGGCGTCGCGTCGACCCCGATCGCCTTCCACTGCTGCTGCATCACCGTGATCAACGCCTCGCGGTTTTTGTTCCCGGCGTTGGTCCAGATCGTGAACTGGAGCTTCTTGCCATCCTTCGCGCGCACGCCGTCGCCGCCGACCACCCACCCCGCCGCATCGAGCAACTGTGCGGCCTTCTTCGGATCGTAGGTGTACTTCGTCTTCATCTGATCGGGGGCGTAGGCGAAGGAGAGGGTCGGCTCCGTTCCCTGCGCGACCGTCGCCAGGCCGTTGTAGATCGCCTGCGCCATCGCGTCGCGGTCGAGGGCGTAGGTCAGCGCCTGCCGCACTTCCTTCTGCTGAAAGAGGGTCGTCTTCGCCGGATCGATCTGGAAAGCGGCGAACTCGAAATTGTACGTGTCGTACTTGTTAACCGTGACAGCCTGCTGCTTCTGCATATCCTCGTAGAAAGTCGAGGAGATACCGCCCCAATCGGCCTCACCGGTCTTCAAGGAAGCGACAACGGCGGTGGAGTCCTTCACGACTTTAGAGATATAGCTGTCGAGCGCCGGTTCGCCCAGGAAGAAGCTGGTGTTCTTGACGAAGGTGGCGTGGTCGTCCTTGACCCATTCCTTGAACTTGAACGGCCCCGTACCGACCGAGGCGGTCGCGTCGCCGGTGCTGAACGGGTGCTGCTTGATCTGGTCGATCGCCACGCTCCCCAGGATGTGCTGCGGCACGATGCCATAGCCCGCAGTGGCGCAGTTGGAGACGAGGAAAGGGGCGACGATCTTGTTCAGCTTGAAGACCACGGTGGAATCGTCCGAGTTGCTGACCGAGGCGATGCGCTCGACGAGGTCCGCCGTGCGCGGCGAGGCCAACTCCTTCTTCATCAGCGTCTGGTAGGTGAAGACGACATCCTTGGCGGTGAACTGCTGCCCGTCGTGCCACTTCACGTCGTTCCGCAGCTTAAACGTGTAGGTCAGCCCATCTTGCGAGATGCCGCCATTCTCGCGCGATGGCACCTGCGTCGCCAGCGAGGCGAACGGCAGGGCATCGTCGGGGTTGATATCGAGCAGGCTCAAGAATTGGATGCCGATGCGATTGCTCGACACGTTATCGGCGGTCAGCATCGGATTGTTCGTCTTCCCATCGGCGAAGATGATCTCGACGACGTTGCCGCCCTTCTTGCCGACCGGATCGGCGGTGGTGTACTTGCCCCCGCTCGGGAATCCGGCACTACCGGCGCTACCGCCAGTCGGCGTCCCGGCAGCCGTCGCCGTGCCGCTCGCCCTGGTGGCCGCTACGGTGGGTGCCGCGCCGCCGACGGCGGTCGGCGCGGTCGAGGCAGCTGTCGTCGGTGCGGTCGAAGCGACGGCGGTCGGCGCGGTCGAGGCAGCCGTCGTCGGTGCGGTCGACGGGGCACCGCTCGACGCCGTGGTCGGGGTGACCTCCCCGCCGCAGGCAGCCAAAATGCCGCCGATCGCCGCGATACTGACACCGGCAGCGGTCAGGCGCAGGAAATCGCGCCGCTGTAAGCCGCGTTGGGCCCACTCCCGACCGAGGCGCTGTAATTCGTTCAGTTGATCCATCTGTTCTCCTTGTCCTACTCCCTAGCGCACCCTGCGTGCTCGATTGCCCCCTGTAGCATCGAACCGTACAATCTGACGGCATGAGCCTGGTGTATAGCAAAGATCGTTCCGTATCTTGCTGCCACGAGGAGAGCAAGGGAACGATCCCGCGCGATACTGACGCTCATACGCCGATTAATATTAGACGTGAGTAGCCGATGATCGGTTCCCGCAGCTTGGAACTCCCCCATTCCCCCCGTACTGTAGCCGTTCTCTCGCGTACGTGTCAAACTGCACAGCCGGATCAAGGGGCGATACAAAGCTTATGCCATATCACCGATAGTCCAATAGCCCAAAAGTACGGTGGGGGAGCACCATTAATGATGCTCCCCCACGGACGAGAACGACTGAAGCGATACGGTTAGGAAACCGGGACCAGCGCCTCGACTTCTTGCAGTGTGAACTCACCGTCGGTCACTTCCACCCGCACCGTCTGGCCGGTGTGGAAGCGCCCATCGAGTAGTCCTTCCGCCAGCGGATCCTCGACCACGTTCTGGATCAGGCGGCGTAGCGGGCGCGCGCCATAGGTATGATCGTAGCCCTGCTTGCCGAGTTCGGTCATCGCGTCTTCGCCGACTTCCAGGAGAATCTCCTGCTCCGCCAGTTGTGTTCGCACCCGGCGCAGTTGGATGTCCACAATCTGGTTGATGTGCTCCTGCGTCAGGCTGTGGAAGACGAGCACACCGTCGATACGATTCAGGAACTCCGGCTTGAAGGTCTTCCGCAGCCCCTCCAACACCTTGTCCTTCATCTTATCGTACTGACTCTGCTGCCGCCGCGTCTCGTCCTGGTGGACAACGAAGCCGAGCGTCAACTCGCGCGAGATGGCGTCCGCGCCAACATTGGAGGTCATGATCAGGATCGTGTTACGGAAATCGACCCGTCGCCCCTTGGCGTCGGCCAAGTTCCCGTCCTCCATGATCTGGAGGAGCATGTTGAAGGCTTCGGGGTGCGCCTTCTCGATCTCATCGAGGAGGATCACCGAGTACGACTTGCGCCGCACCGCTTCCGTGAGTTGACCGCCTTCTTCGTAGCCGACGTAGCCGGGAGGTGCCCCGACCAGCCGCGACACGTTGTGCCGCTCCATGAACTCGGACATGTCGATCTTGATCAGCGCCTCTTCCGAGCCGAACATGAACTCGGCGAGGGCCTTGGCCAGTTCGGTCTTCCCGATCCCGGTGGGGCCGAGGAAGATGAACGAACCGATCGGGCGCTTCGGATCCTTGAGACCGGCGCGGGCCCGACGGACGGCCTTGGCGAGGGTAGTGATCGCCTCGTCCTGACCGACGACGCGCTTGTGCAGCGCCGACTCCATCTCCAGCAATCGCGCCGACTCCTCACCGGAGATGCGGATCAGCGGGATACCGGTCCACATCGAGATGACCTGGGCGATGTCCTCTTCGGTCACCACCGGCTCGTCGGACCGCTGCTCGTCCTTCCAGTCCTTCTCGAGTTCGCTGATGCGCTCCTTCAACTTCCGCTCGCGCTCGCGCAACGCGGTCGCCAGATCGAAGTCCTGCGCGGAGATCGCGGCATCGAGTTCGTTGCGGAGGGCTTCGAGGCCGCGCATCGCCTCCTTGAGGCTCGGCGGCGAGGCCGACCGGTACATCCGCACGCGCGACGACGCCTCATCGATCAGGTCGATCGCCTTATCGGGCATGAAGCGTTCGGTGACGTAGCGCTGCGCGAGATTTGCCGCCGCCTTCAGCGCTTCATCGCTGATCTTCAGCTTGTGGTGCTCTTCGTAACGAGGGCGGATCCCTTCGAGGATCTGGATCGTTTCCTCGACGTTCGGCTCATCGACCTGGACCGGCTGGAAGCGCCGCTCCAGGGCCGCGTCGCGCTCGATGTACTTGCGATACTCGTCGAGCGTCGTCGCACCGATCGTCTGAAGCTCGCCGCGCGAGAGGGCCGGCTTGAGAATGTTCGCGGCGTCGACCGCACCCTCGGCAGCACCAGCCCCGACCAGCGTGTGGAGCTCATCGATGAAAATGATCGACTGCGTCTCCTTGACCTCGGCGACGATCTTCTTCAGGCGCTCCTCGAACTCGCCACGATACTTCGTCCCAGCGACGAGCGCCCCAATATCGAGCGCGACCAGCCGCTTGTTTTGCAGCTGCTCCGGCACATCGCCAGCGACGATCCGCTGCGCCAATCCCTCGACGATCGCCGTCTTCCCGACACCCGGCTCGCCGATCAGCGCCGGATTATTCTTGGTGCGCCGGGAGAGGATCTGCATCACCCGATCGACTTCATCCGAACGCCCGACCACCGGGTCGAGCTTGCCGTTGCGGGCCGCCTCGGTCATATCGAAGCCGAGGGCGTCCATGTACGGGGTCTTGGTCTGCTGCTTGCCGCCCTGACTGTAGCTGCCGCCGGACTGTGACAGCACCTGGATCACCTGAGCGCGCAGCTTCTCCAGGCTCACCCCGAGGCTCTCCAGGACGCCAGCGGCGATCCCTTCCCCCTCGCGGACGAGGCCGAGGAGGAGGTGCTCGGTGCCGATGTATTGGTGATTCAGCCGACGGGCCTCGTCGACCGCGAGCTCGATCACCTTCTTGGCGCGCGGCGTCAGGCCGATCTCGCCCATGATCATCGTCTCGCCGCGCCCGATGATGAATTCCACGGCGGAACGCACCTTCGGCAATTGCACGCCCAGGTTATTGAGGACGCGGGCGGCGATACCATCCCCTTCGCGCACCAGCCCGAGGAGGAGATGTTCAGTCCCGATGTAGTTGTGGTTGAAGCGCTGCGCTTCCTCTTGTGCCAGGGTCAGCACCCGCCGCGCCCGCTCGGTAAACTTGTCGAATTTGTCCGCCATCGTGCTTCTCCCACTGTCTCTTCGACACGACTTTCACGGGTATCTCGGCCAGAACCACATCGGCGGCGGTCTGCAAGATGGCGTGTACACCTGGAGAAGGTACGCCTTCACTGATCGATACGCAAATGGGACCGAACAAGATAGCCATGCGTAACATCCCCCGCCAGCAGCACCGGGCGCCGTGCCGGGCGGGAAACGCACAGCCCCCACAGCCTCGGGGGCATTGTGGGGCTGTGGGACTATTAAACCACGTTGGGGACCGCTCACGCCACCATTCGCCGTCAGCAGGCCGCTGATCCAGCGGATTTTTGCCCAGCACGATACCCGAGACACCGTGCGTCTCGGGTATCGTGCACCGTCGGTTATGCTCGAGGGGAGATTATTCGGCAGGGATGGGTGCTTCCGTCGTCTCCACCGCCGGGGTCGCCTCGGCCACAGCACCGCTCTCCGCCATGCTGTCACCGATCGTGTTGCCGGCTACAGTAGTACTCTCGCTGCCACTCTCGGCAACGGTGGTATTCTCCGTACCGTCCTCGGTACCGACGCCGAGGCCGCCCTCGGTGGCACGCCGCAGGCTGAGGCCCATACGACGGCGCTGTGCGTCGATGCGGATGATGCGGACCATCACCTCCTGGCCCTCCTGCACCACCTCGCGCGGATGATTCACCCGCTCGTCGGAGAGTTCGGAGACGTGGATCAGACCCTCGATGCCATCTTCGATGCGGGCGAACGCGCCGAAATTGGCGAGCTGCGTGACGGTCGCGGGGACAACCTGCCCAATCTCGTACTTGCTCGCGACCCGGCTCCACGGCTCGGGCTGCGTGCGCTTAATCGAGAGGGCGATCTTTTTCTCGGTCGGGTTGACCGAGAGGACGTAGACGTTGACCTCGTCGCCGACCTTCAGGACCTCGCTTGGGTGCTTCACGCGGCTCCACGAGATCTCCGAGAGGTGCACCAGCCCGTCCGCGCCGCCGATATCCACGAAGGCACCGAAATCCGCGATCGAGGAGACGCGACCCTGGCGCGTCTCGCCCTCCTTGAGGTTCTCGATCAGCCGCTCCTTCATCGCGTCGCGGCGCTCCTGCACGGCCATCCGCTCGGAGAGGATCAAACGGTTGCGATGGCGGTTGATCTCGATCACCTTCAACTGGAGGCTCGTGCCGACGAGGCGAGCCATGTCGGCCTGCTTCGAGGCGTCGTCGCCGCCACGGATCTCGGTGACCTGCGAGGCGGGCACGAAGCCGCGCACCCCATCGAGGTTCACCAGCAGACCACCCTTGTTGTAATTGGTGATCTGGGCCGAGAGCACCTCGTTCTTGTCGTACTGCTCCTGCAGGTTGCGCCAGCTCTTCTCCTGGCGGGCCTTATCGATCGACAGGACGGTGTGGCCGTCCGCATTCTCCGCCTGCACCACGAAGACCAACACCTGATCGCCGGGCCTGATCGCGCCGAGCTCCTCGGAATTGAGGGTGGAGTATTCCTTGCTCGGGATGATCCCTTCGGACTTCGAGCCGATGTCCACCAAGAACTCATCGCGGTCGCGCTGCATCACCGTGCCATCGAGTACGTCCCCATATTTGAGGGCACGATAATCGTGGCTCGGATCGTCGAGCAACTGCTGCATCAAATTCTGCGCGCCGGCGTCACCGTTCGCCGTGATGGCCTCCGGCATCTCGCCGCCCGCCTGCATTTGCTGACCGTGATCTTCCATTCCTGACGTCACACTCCGCTCCATATTCCGCCCGAGCCGCGACGACTCCGGTGTCTCTCCCGACCGCTTAGCCTTTTGGCACGCACAATCGGCCCGCGCTTAGCGCTCGGATTTGCCTCATTATAGTATGCGCCTCGCGCCGCTCGCAAGGGTAAAAAGCGAGCGGCGCGAGGCGGCGAGCGCGAGGCGACGCATCCTGCCAAGAAGGGGTTCATCGAATCTTCATCGAAACCGAGCCGCATCTTTACTTTCTCGGCGTAGACTACGAGTGCTGGAGATACGTCGACAGCGATGTGTGCGCGTCCTCAACTGGCCGTGGAGCGCGGGTAGGGTCCTGTTGGCAACGGCGATCCGATCCCTTACCTTGTGTCGGTTGACCGGATCAAGAGGAATAGCCCGTGAAGCACCCCAGGACCCCCCCCCAAGCCGGGAGGAAAACGCTCGCCAATAGCCTGGTCGCACTCAGTTCGGCGGCGGTCATCGCGGTCTACGCCGCAGGCTATGCCCGTACCGCACCGGCGGCCGGGCAATTCGCCGTTACAGAAACGATGTCGAATAGCGTTACCACGTCGGCCACAAGTCCCACGTCCACGACCGTGGCAATCGCGGCCAACAGCGCGACTGCGACAGCTACCAACCCGGTCCAACCTAACGGCCAAGCCACGCAGGGTAGTAGCCGACAACAGCCCAGCAGTGCCGAACCCGGCGGCACCGCGACAGCCACCACGGCCACGGCCACGCCGACGGCTGCGGCCTCGCCGACGGCGGGGAGGAGCACCCCCACCGCGACAGCGCCCGCAGTGACGACCGGGGCATTCCGCGATGGCACCTACACCGGGACCGGCACGAGTCGCCACGGCAGCATCGGCGTGACGGTGACGGTACAGGCCGGGAAGATCGTCGCGGCGGAGATCAGCGACTGCGGCACTCGTTACCCGTGCTCGCGGATCGCCGCGCTGCCCGGCCAAGTATTGACGCGGCAGAGCGCGGCGGTCGACGTCGTTAGCGGGGCGACCGACAGCACCAACGCCTATCGAGCGGCGGTCAACGCCGCGCTCGCCCAGGCGCGTTGAGCTATGCCAGCGCTATCGGCGGCGACGATCCCCCCGCTGCTCCCCGGCCTGGCGCTGCTTACGCGCACCGAAATACTGATGGATACCTTCATCACCATCGGCATCGTGCGCGGCGGGAGCACCGACGAAAGGGCGATCACGCGGGCGTTCGACTGGTTCCGACGGGTCGAAGCGTCGTGCAGCCGCTTCGACCAGAACAGCGAAGTGGTGCGTTTGCTCGATCATGTCGGCGAACCGACGCCGGTGAGCGCGATCCTGTACGAGGCGGTCGCCCTCGCGGTCGCTCGGGCGAGCCGAGGGGCCTTCGATCCGACGCTCGGCCAAACCCTCGCCGAGCGTGGTTTTGCGCGCAACTATCGCACAGGCGAAACGATCGCCACGCCCCCGCTTACGGGTGAGCGTCCGACGTTCCGCGATGTGCACCTCGACCCGCAGCATCGCACGATCACCCTCCGACGCCCGTTGGTCCTGGACCTCGGGGCGGTCGCCAAAGGTCTGGCGATCGATCTGGCGGGGCAGGAGCTCGCGCCCCTGGGTCGGTCGCTGATCGATGCCGGGGGTGACATCGCGGTGCGTGGACAGAACCCGGAAGGAGCGCCGTGGCGCATCGGTATCCGCCATCCGCGTCAGGATGCAGCGCTACTGACAACCCTGCAGCTGACCGATGCGGCGGTCTGTACCTCTGGCGACTACGAGCGCCCCGCCCCCGCGCCCGCAGTCGGTCATCATCTCCTGGACCCGCGCTCCGAGCGTTCACCGGACGCGGTCGCCAGCGTGACCGTCGTGGCGCCGACAGCGCTGGCCGCCGACGCGCTCGGGACAGCGGCGTTCATCCTTGGCCCCCGGCGCGGCGTGCGCTTCCTCGCACGCCAAGGCGTCGCGGGCATGATCGTCACCCCCGATCTTCTTGTTCACACCACACCTGATTTCGGACGATATAGCGTATGAATACCTTCGCGCCCGACACCCTGCTCTCGCCCCCCGCTCCGCAACCGCGTAGTCAGGGCTTCGCCCCATTCCGCGCGCTGCGACGCGCCTGTCGAACACCGAAAGGGGTGATGATCCTCATCGTGTTCGCCCTGCTCGCCCTCGCCACGCGCCAGGCGGGTATCGGCATCGTTGCACCGGGCCTCCTCGCGGCACTCGGCAGTGCCGCCCTCCTCGATACGGCGCTGCTCTGGCTGACGCACGGCAAGTTGAACTGGCCGAGCGGGGCGATTCTCTCGGCACTCTTCATCGTGCTGATCCTCGATCCGCGTACCCCGGTCTACGTGAGCGCCTGCACGGCGATCGTGGCGATCAATGCCAAACGGCTGTTCCGCACGCGACTGGCGAACATCTTCAATCCGGCGGCGCTCGCCCTCGTCGTCAATTATTTCCTCTTCACCAGTGGTCAGAGTTGGTGGGGGGCCTTGCCGGACCTCCCCGCCCCGTTCATCGTCATCCTCCTGGCGGCGGCGCTCGTGATCGCCCAGCGGATCAAGAAAGTGCCGATGGTGCTCACGTTTCTCGGCGGCTACTTCACCCTCTTCACGATCGCGGCCTTTGTCGCCGATCCGGCCAGCGTGGCTGAGGTCTTCCGCGCGCCCGATGCGAACGCCGCGCTCTTCTTCGCCGGTTTCATGCTGACCGATCCGCCGACCTCGCCGACGAAGGGGCGCGATCAGGTCGTCTACGCGGGCATCGTCGCGCTCGCCAGTGTCGCGCTCTACCTACTCCTCGGCGTGCTCTGGTTCTTGCCGGGCGGGCTACTCATCGGCAACCTGTGGGTCGCGTTACACCGTTCCCTGACGCATCGGCGGCAGCGCCGGGCGGTGCACAACAGTCCGACACCCGCTGGCCGAGCGATAGAACGTCCCTTGCCGCGCCGATCTTCCGCATCGCAATAACCCTCGTAGGACTTATGTTGTTGAACGTGGATTCCGGGCGAAATCGTGCCTGGTTCATGCGCAACTGCGTAAGTCCTACCTCTTTCATTCCGTTACCGGGAAAAGAGTCTCGGTTATCGCGTGGAGTGCCCCCCGGCAACGCCCCCCCAACGGCTCGGAACGCCCGCTCGTCGTGGCAGGCCGCACGCCGCGCGCATAGGCCGGTGCGCCGAGAGCCGCAAGGATTTCGGGACGATCGGGGGAAGCCGAAACAGGACGCTTGGTCCGATTGAGGATCCGATCAGAACGATGTACTATTAGGGCTACACATCTGGGGCTACACATCGGGCAGAGAGGAGCGCCGGGCGCGCCCGCGTCGCCGAAGGGCCGACGCCTGGAGAACTGATCGTACGCGGAGCAGCATCGTCGATGGAAACAGCTCTCTCACCGCGCAGCAAAGTCATCGCGTTTTGGGTCTTGTTAGTCATGGCGCTCGGGTTGTTGGCGCACTTTTTCGCCCTGTTGTCGCCATTCATGTGGGCGATCGTCACCGCCTACATCTGCGCGCCGATCGTCGGCTGGCTCACCCGGCTCACCCGGCTGCCGCGCCCACTCGTGGCGGGTATTCTCTACAGCGCTATCGCGGCGGGGATCGTCTACGGCGTGCTGATCCTCGTCCCGATCGTGCGCGAGCAAGCGGTCGCCCTCAGCCGCCAAGTGCCGCAATCGACGAACGCGCTGATCGAATACATCGATCAGCGCTTCCCGGACCTGAGCGACCGTCTCGGCCTCGACCCCACCGCCTTGCAACGCCAGATCAGCGAGGCGGTCAATCAAATCGGCGCGCGTATCCCCTCGACCGCTATCACGGTCACGCAGCGCATCTTCCACCTGCTGATCGAACTCTTCGTCTATCTGATCGCGACCTTTTTCTTCTTCGTCCAGGGTGACCGCTTCATCGCCGCCGCCCACCGCGCCTTGCCGCTCCGCTACCAACGCGAGGCGCGGCGCGTCTTCAGCGACATTAATAGCACCCTCGGTGGCTACCTGCGCGGGCAGGCGATCCTGGTGGTCATTATGTCCAGCGTCACCTACGTCGCGCTCCGTATCTACGATGTCGATTACGCCTTTGCGATCGCGCTGGCGACCGGTTTCCTCGAATTAATCCCGATCCTCGGACCGTGGACCGCCGGGACGATCGCCGTCAGCGTCGCCGCGCTGGATGCGACGCCGCCATTCGGCTGGTCGCACACCACCCTGGCGATCGCCGTGGCGCTTACCTATTTCGTCCTACGCCAACTCGAAGATAACCTGATTATCCCCACCTTGATCGGGCGGATCGTCCACCTGCACCCGCTGTTGATGATTTTCGTCCTGCTGATCGGCACCTCACTCGGCGGCGCGCTCGGCCTGTTGCTGGCCGTGCCATTCGCGGCGGTGCTGCGCATCCTCCTCGGTTATATTCACGGGAAGATCGTCGCCGAAGAGGAACGTCGTGTCGTCGCGATCGATGAGCGCGACGATCTTGTGCGGCTCCAGGGTGAACTCTCCGAGCACACCAACATGCCGATCGTCCTGCTCGTGCAGATCGGGGTGCTGCGCTGGGAGGACCTCCCCCTCGCCCAGGAGCTCGGTGCGCGGGCCGCGCGCCACAGCGTGCCGCTCATGGTCGTCACGCCGGACGTGATCGCGGGCACCCTCTTCTCCGCCGTCGGCGTCGAAACGACCGTGATCGGGGCCGCGCGCGCCGAGCCTGCGGCGC
>JAABUN010002272.1_pt1 | contig 35225 bp, 26 predicted proteins | sample 5559311 | NCBI WGS metagenome assembly JAABUN01 (sample SAMN10711877, study PRJNA513370) | rock metagenome | isolation source: Antarctica rocks | place: Antarctica: Victoria Land, Siegfried Peak sud | reverse complement strand
ATTAATCATAAGTAATCATAATCTATACTATGTCTGCTGGTTAGAGAATTATGTGTCAAGAAGTATCAAAACATATAAGTATTTCAGCGATCGCTCTTTGGAGAAAAACTTTTTGGTTTACTGATAAGACACTACTTGGTTTTAATACAATCATCACCCCAAACTCAATTAAGCTAAAAGGACATTATAAAAAAATAGTGGACACCATTAACGCCCATAAATCAGCGCCACAGGCGGCACTTATTCGGAATCTAAACCCGATAATTAGAGGATGGGCAAACTACTATTCAACCGTTGTAAGTAAGTCCGCTTACGGACAATTGGATAATTTGGTGTACAAAAAGCTTAGAGTCTGGGCATCCCATCGCCACCGTAACAAAACGGTAAAATGGATTGCGAAGAAATACTGGCAATCCATTAGCGGTGATAATTGGGTTTTCGCAACTAGGCAAGAGGGTTCTAACCCGATGCGATTAGTTAAACATAGCAAAGTGCGCCATGTTAAAGTTGTTGGCGATGCCAGTCCCTATGATGGCAACCTAATTTACTGGAGTTCAAGAATGGGTACGCACCCCGAAGCAACAACCAGGAAGACTACACTCCTAAAGAAGCAAAAAGGGAAATGCAACCACTGCAAATTGTACTTCCGCGAGGAAGATGTACTGGAGATTGACCACATAACCCCCACAATGTCCGGGGGAAAAGATGAATACAAAAATCTCCAGATTCTACATAGACACTGCCACGACACGAAAACAGCCGATGATGGGTCGGTTATTGGTACGCATGATAAGCGCCGACTCATTGAGGAGCCGGATGAGGTGAAAGTCTCACGTCCGGTTCTGAAGACGAGTCGCTCTCGTGAGGGAGCGGCTTAGTTTAACCTTAAATGCCAGTATTAATTTGAAAAACGTGGTGAGTCACACCATGTCAGCCTGCTCTTCGGGTGAAGCCGACTTCTCCGAGTTGAAGCAGGAAAATTTCAGTTTGTTAGCAAACGTTAGTAAATTATGAACGGCTATGCAACTTCGCTCGATTGAAACTACCCCCAGTCCTCACTGTATCAAGCTTAACCTGAATGGAATAATTAGCAATAAAGCCCTAACCCTCACTCAAGGCGCAACGAAGCCGGATGCCCCTGCTTTTGCCCAACAGTTGCTCGCCATTGAATCGGTACAATCGATCTTTTTATTTCAGGATTTCATCACCCTTACGCGCAGAGGAAACGCAGATTGGCAGCCTATTTTAGCTAAAGCTGCTGATATTATTGGGCTGGCGGCGGATGCGGATAAAAGGCTACTTTTTCAAGTCTCGTTACCTCCAGTCACAACAACGAGCGCTAATTTAACTAACGGGCAACTTGCTTCTAACTTCGGTTCGGTTGACGTGGCTGTACAAATGTTTCGCGCAATTCCGATTCAAGTCCGAGCGATTTCCGCCGATGGTCAACAAGCACGAGTAGCGTTGCCCGACCGATTTAACCAAGCGTTGCAAAGAACAATTGTTGCCACTGGAGCCAATTATGTAGCCGAGCGTCGTTGGGAACCTTATCAGTCTCCGGCTGGCTCTGCTGTTGAAGTCGCTCAGTTGGTTGCCGATGAAATTGTCAATCTCATTGACGAAGACGAACTAGCCCAAATTGAAAACGCCGCGCTTTCTAATTACTCGGAAACTGAGCAAGTTTTTGTTACCGACCGACAACAAGCTTTTTTAACCCAGCTACGTCACCCAAACTGGAAATCTCGACTTAAAGCCCTCCAACAGATTGAAGTAAACCCTGAAACATGGCATCAGGTTTTGACTTTACTTAATGACGAACAAATTACAATTCGTCGCTGGGCGGCGGCTCTTTTGGGCGCTAGTGGGATGACAGATGCAGTTGAACCCCTTTGCCAGCTTGCCCTTACCGATCCCTCCGCTATGGTGCGTCGGACGGCGGGGGATGCCTTAAGCGATTTGGGGGATGTTGCGGCGATCGCCACGATGACTCAAGCGTTAACAGATCCCTCGAAGCTAATGAGGTGGAGAGCCGCTCGATTCTTGAATGAATTGGGCGATCTGAGCGCTGTGGATGCTTTACACAAAGCTGTCAAAAGCGAAACCGAATTTGATGTACGTGTTGAGATGATGGCAGCGTTAGAACGGATTGAGGGCGGTGGCGATACTCAATTACCGATGTGGCAGAGGATTACTCAGGGTGATAGTAGCTTAATAAATTGAAAATGCATCCATGAATCTAATGTTATCTGTTAAACACTCTTTCACTACCCAAATCTGCCTAAGCGCTACTTAGCAAGAAAGAAACATACTACCAAGGCAGCACTTCGCCATTATTGTGCCAAAAAGTTCCCGTATTTTCTAGCGTCAGTTCATCAATTCGAGCTAACAATCCTCGTACCGATACTTCTGGCGTAATGCCGTTTGCTGTAAAATTGGTCATCTGCACTAAGCCTGGGTGCAAAATAGCCACAGCAACACTTCGTGGTTTGAGGTCATGGGACAACGATTTACCAGCTATTGATAGCGCTACTTTAGACATCCGATAACCGTAAGAACTGCCAGAAGTATGAGCTTATCCCACTAACGACAAAAATATGATAATATGCTTTTCAGAATGATTGCGCTATAGGGAAGATGGCTGGAAGATTTGAGGGATTGAGTGACTTGGAATGGAAGCTATTTGAGGATGTAATAACGAAGAAAGTAGAAAAGCGGGGACGGGGAATGCCCCATGCTCCCTTCCGTTATGTCCTCAACACGTTGATGTATGTGTTAATTACGGGCTGCCGTTGGTGTGACGTTCCTAATGGAGAAATCTGGGCTTCAAAAAGTGCAGCACACCGATGGCTCTGCGCTAAAGGCAAACAGATGGAACATTAGAACTGCTGCAAGCAAGGATATTAGGTATTGTCTCCGAAAGAGGGTTAATTAACTGGAGTCATGGCGCAGTAGATAGCCCAGTATCCCCCTGGAAAAGGCGGTGGTAAAGAAGTGGCTTATGGTTATAAGGGTAAAGGAATTTTGCTCCACACCCTGACGGACGGTAACGGTAGGCCTCTTGCTTGGATCACACGCGCGAGCAAATGGTAGCGAACGCCAGCAAGTGATGCGGCTAATTGACCGCATTCTCGTTAAAACTAATCAACCTGGTAGACCCCGTAAACGAGTTAAAGTGCTGGCGGCGGACAAAGGCTATGATTCAAAAGATTTGAGAAGGGCTTTGCGTAAACGTGGTATTAGACCACAGTTGCCAAAACGAACTCGGAAAACAAAGAGAAATCGGGGTAGACCAATTAGAATATCAGTCCCTCGCTTTCAAATCGAGCGTTGTTTCGCGTGGTTTCAACGGAAATACCGTAGGCTCGTTGTTCGATGGGAGAGAATTCCTGCCTATTTCAATGCTTTTGTTTCTCTGGCAACAATTCACATTTGGATTAACAGAATTTTGTTAGTGGGATAGGTTCGAAGTATTATCGGCAATTGACCCTATGCGGCTCGTCATCATTACGACCTTTCCACCCGCTTTAAGGAGGGGAAGTAATACCTGTGTCACCCGCAACGCGCCTAAAGCATTGACTTCAAACTGTTCTCGGATACTGTCAAAGTCGAGATGTTCTAATGTTATGCTCTTGGCGATGCCTTCGGCGGTTCGCTTTACGAACATCGCTGCATTGTTAATTCAACACAATCATCATGTTAAACGTGGTTAGATTAGTATTTATGTACTAATACAATAATAGCTAAGAATCTTATTTAGCAGGGCTTTCAGCTTTTTTACACCCTCTCCCTAAAAAATTTCTTAATTTGATCGCGCTTTCAAACTCCTGTTTTCTATTACCAATTCATTTTTCGCTGAATACCCAAGCTTCATTCCAGTTTTCCGGTACACCATGTTCTAGCAAACCTTCGACTCGCTCTAGGTAAAGTTTTGCTGTTTTATCGGCGGAATTAGTGCTTAACACTCGTTCAAAACAGGCTTTGGCATCAATAAGGGCGAGATTGTGGTAACAGCTTATTCCTTGAGCAAAATTGGTTTGAGTTTGCTGTTTGAGGTGGCTGATTTCTTCAATTTCGGCATCTAAGACTTCGTAGACTGCGATCGCTTCATTTCGCCCTTTGACAATCGCCTGATCTAAAAAGCGAATTTGATATTGAGCGGGATTACTCAGATGCTCTAGGGTTTGACCGGAGATTAGCATTGAAACCCCATAAAACTTGGTTAAACCTTCTAACCGGGCAGTTAGATTGACATTATCAGAATAAGCATCTCCTTGAATCCGGCTATCTTCTCCCACCATTCCCAACATCATGCGTCCGACATGAATCCCAATGCCCACTTGGACAGGCAATTTACCTCTAGCTTGGCGCTCCGCGTTGTACTCCTGCACCCGTTTCTGCTTGGCAATGCCTGCTTTGATGGCATCATCAGCACCTTCAGGAAACACCGCCATCATGCCGTCTCCCAGAAATTTGACAATGATGCCATAATGATTGCGAATCTCTGGGCTGACTCGTTTTAGGTAGCCATTGACGAAGTCAAAGTTTTCTTGAGGAGTCATGCTTTCGGATAAGGTTGTGAAGGAGCGAATATCGCTAAACATAACTGCCATTGTTTTGCTGACATAATCGCCGAGTTGGACTTCAGTTACACTATCTTTGCGGAGAAATTGCAGATATTCCGAAGGAAAAAATCGCGCGTAGGAATCTTTCAACTCCTGGTTTCGAGCATTGGCATCTAGCAACTCTTTTTCGCGGGCTTTAACCGTTTTGATCATATGAGTAAAGACCCGTGCCAGTTGTCCTAATTCGTCCTTGCGCGCCGCAACATCGCCTAGGCTTTCTGGTTGGAAAGTATCGTGTTCAACAGTATTGGCGGCGTGAGTCAATTTGTCCACCTGCTGGATATACAACGCCTGGCGCAAGTTTTCGTCTCGTAGCAGTGCTTCAGCTTCCTGGCGCTTGAGTAGGTTTGTGTAGGCGCTGGAGTGGTAACGGATGCGGGCGATTAATTCAACGCGATCGGGCAGCTTTACTAGGTAGTCATTCGCGCCTAGTTCAAAGGCTTGCGCCTTGATGATTGGTTCCTCTTTGCTCGACAGCACAATTAGCGGAATCTGACTCGTAGGTGCATCGCGCGATCGCAAAAATCGTACCAGTAATAACCCATCCATCTGCGGCATTACAAGGTCTTGCAATATCACCGTCGGATGACACTCTCTAACAACTTTAAGGGCTTGAGTTGGGTCGCTACAGTAGTGAAAAACAATGTCATTTTCCGCAGCCAGCATCCGCCGCACAGCCTCACCAATAATAGATTGATCGTCGATGAGCAGAACGCTGATGGAATCTTCCATTGGGAGATAATTAACGGTTGACTAGGAGCGATAAATTAGCGAAGTTGCGATCGCCTCTGGATTAAGAACCAGGGCGGCGGCATTTAGCTCTACGGCGGCTCTAGGCATTCCGTAGACAATGCAGCTTGCTTTGTCTTGGGCGATCGTGTGCCAGCCTTGACTACGGAGCAGTTTGAGTCCTTCTGCGCCATCTCGCCCCATACCCGTAAGCAGTACGGCAGTTCCTTTGTGCGTCCAGTATTGAGCGATACTTTTGAAGAATACATCAATTGAGGGGCGGTAAGGATAGTCAATTGGATCTTTAGTGTAATTGAGCGTATGGTTGGATTGCAGAACAAGGTGATCGTTTGTGCAAGCAACGGTAACAATTCCTTTTTCTAGGCGATCGCCTGCGGATGCTTTTTTTACAGTTAACGGTGTAAGCTGGTTCAGCCAGTCAATCATGCCCACAGCAAACTGAGCATCAACGTGTTGAACTATAGCGATCGCCGCTCCAAAATCTGCTGGCAAACGAGAGAGAATAGTAGCTAGGGCTTTGGGCCCGCCTGTAGATGAGCCGATCGCAATCAGGGGAGGTAGTGGGATAAGAGGGTTTGTTTGAGGTTTGTTTAAGGTGAGATTGAAGGGAGATTGAGGGAATTTAGCGATTAGTTTCCCAATTGTGGCAATTTTTCTTAGCAGGGCAGTTTGGGAAGAGTCTGGTTTTTCTTGACCGCCTAAAATCGGCGTATTAACAGCGTCTAGCGCCCCATAACTCATTGCTTCAAAAACTTTGGCGGCATTTTGCCCGACACTAGCCGTCACAATTACAATCGCACAAGGGGACTGTTTCATAATCTGACGAGTTGCTTCAACCCCATCCATTCCAGGCATAATCAAATCCATCAAAATCAAGTCTGGGGTATCTTTGGCGCATTTAGCAACCGCTTCAACGCCGTCCGTCGCAATCCAAGCAACTTGATATTCTGGGACAGTCAACAGCACTCGTCGCAGGGCTTCGACGGCGATTGGCCTATCATTGACAATGGCGATTTTCATTTTGTATTACTCACCAATCAAATCCACTACAGCCTCGATTAAGGTGTCGTCATGAAAACTACTCTTAGTTAAATAATAATCTGCGCCAGCTTCTAATCCTTGAATTCTGTCTTCTTCGCGATCGCGGTAAGACACGACAATTACCGGAACTGAATTTAGACGCGAATGGCTTTTAATTTGCTTAATTAGTTCAATTCCATTCATTCGGGGCATATCAATATCGCTGATTACTAAATCGTAAGGCTGAGAGCGAACCGCATTCCAACCCTCCATGCCATCTACGGCAACTTCAACTATATAGCCTCGGTTCTGGAGCAGCTTGCGTTCTACTTCCCGCACCGTAATCGAATCATCGACCACTAGCACTCGTTTGACTTGGCGCTGCGGCGCAAAACCTTGAACGATTGCTTCTGCACCAACTTTGGCTAACCGAGAAGTGTTCAGAAGATTGTTTACAGATCGTACCAGGTCAGACACATCTACGATCAAAACTAGCGATCCATCGCCCATCAATGCGGCGGCGCTGATATCTTGCACTTTGCCCAAACGAGCATCTAGAGGACGGACAACTAGCTCCTGTTCTCCCAAACAGCGATCAACGACAAGTCCATAAGTATCCGAGGGATCGCTAATAATCAACACCCAAAGCGGGTCGGGAATAGAGGTGGGTGGTGGCAAGTTAAGCACCTGGTAAGCAGGAATCAAACCAATATTTTTTTTGTCAATCGTAAAGTATTGACGAGTTTCAATCGCGGCGATTTCTGATTTTTTGACATTAACAATCTGGTCAATTCGCGCCAGGGGGAATGCGTAGGTTTCGCCAGAAATCTCGACTAACAAAGTCCGCACGACCGAGAGCGTCAAAGGCAATTGGAAATGAAAACTGGTTCCAAGTCCAGGCTGAGAAGCTGCCCTTACTGTCCCTCCGGCTTCCTGAGCCATACTTTTAGCAATATCTAATCCAACCCCTCGACCAGAAAGTTCACTTACCTGCTTAGAGAGCGAAAATCCCGACAAAAACAAAAACTCCATCAATTCGTTATCAGTTAGTTTCGCGGCGACTTCCGCCGTTACCAGCTTTTTGTCAATTACTTGCTGACGTAGCATTTCTGGAGTAATGCCTTTGCCATCGTCTGCAACGATGATCGCTAACATACCGCCGCGATGGACAGCTTCTAGGCGAATAGTACCCATTGCAGGCTTTCCAGATGCCAGCCTTACTTCTGGTAATTCTATGCCGTGATCGACAGCGTTTCGCAGAATATGGGTAAGAGGAGCTTCTAGTTTTTTGAGAATATCGCGATCGACCGCCGTTAATTTGCCGATAATATCTAGCTTTACTTGCTTATTTAATTTGCGGGCCATATCACGAATCATTCGGTTAAAACTCTGTACGCCGTCAGCAAACGGGCGCATATGAGAAGCAATTACTTCTCGATAAAGGCGATCGGATAAGTTTGCAGTACGCTGAACAAATCCTTCTAGTTGCGTAACGCGATCGCCTGTTAAGTCACGACATTCTCGCTCTTTGCGTCGAGCAATCTCTAGTAGTGTCACTGCTTCTGGATTAAGGGAACGGCTAGAAATCGCATCTAGTTGTAATTTCTCTAAACACTTAGCAAGCTCTAACTGACGGGATTTTAGCAGCATCAGAGAATCAATAAACGGATTTAGCCAATTTGCTTCAATCATCGATTCTCCAGCTAGTCCCATCATCCGATTCAGGTTCTCCGCATTTACCCGCACTACCCGATCTTGAGTAGTAATTGGTTCTATTGCTACGTCAATCTCGTCAGCCTCAGGAACCAATAAAACTGATGTCTCTATCACTGGCGACGAGACAAGGGAAATCGGTTCAGTTTCAGCTATTGGCGCAGAATTGATGCTGTCAAAATTTGGTGTAGGTTTACTAAAAGACTGAGTATCCTTTGTGACTAAAGCGGCTCCTGGGGTTTGAATGGCAGAAATCGTTGCTTGAATCGAGCCAATTTCTGCTTTTTTGGTCGAGTCATGTAAATCGCTCATTGAACTGAAGCTTTGAAGTAAATCGACTCCACGCAACAGCACGTCAATTTGATCGCCTGTTAAAATAATTGTTTGGTTCTGGGCGGCAACAAAACAATCTTCCATGACATGAGCTAACCCCACTGCTGCATCTAGTCCAACAATCCGAGCCGCTCCTTTGATAGAATGAGCCGCCCGCATCAGCGCTTCTAATTCTTGAGCAGAGTTAGGATTAGTTTCTAACGCCAGTAGACCGTCAGTTAAAGTTGTAACCTGCGCCTCGACTTCTAAACGAAACAAGTCAAGCATGGAACTATCAAAAAGGGGTGGAGACGCAATGGCTATAGGGCTATCTGTAATTGCCTCCACTGGGGATGAGTTTGGAGCTTCTACACTGATATCAGTTGTTAAAGGCGCTGGCTGGGCAGTATCTAGCGCCGCCTGCGTGCTTGAGAACTCCTCAGCGTGGGCTGCTAACCAGCCTTCTAAGTCTTCCGCGTGGCTGATGCCGACGAGGAGATCTAGGGCGTGTAGTAAGGAATCAATTTGCTTTTGGGTCAATGGCAGCGTAGAAGAACCGCCGTCATCTAGCAAGCCCGTCATTGCTGCCGCTAAATTTGCCACCGCCTCAAGTTCGACAAGCTGGGCAGATCCGGCGATCGGTTTTAAAGATTGCAACGCCGTTTCTAGTTCGTTCACTTCAAGCGGCTGCTGTTTTAAATTCGATAAGCTCTGCTTTAAGTTGGCGACTTGAATTGCCACTTCTTGACGAAACAGATCGAGCATTGAGTAATCGCCCATATTTTCTCCAAAACCTGCTGCTAAATCCGGCGAACGAGCGTATCTAATAATAGTTCCGCATTTAGGTAATTCACCTTTTTATGATGCCAGTCAATCACTCCTTGGCTGTAAGTTTCCTTCGATCTAGAAATGACGACAGGCGTAGCTTTAAATTCGTTGAGGGGAAAGCGGTAGATTCGATGTACTTCATCGACCGGAAACACCCATTTGCCATTTTTGCCAACAACAAGCATCCGACAATTACTGTCACTAGATAGTGGCTCAGTCACGGTTTCCAGCCCTAGAAGATGACTCAAAGACGCACAAAGCAGGATTTCACCGCGAATATTAACTAGCCCCAAAAACAGGTCATTGCTGCGGTGAGGCAAGGTATGAATTGCGCTAGGGTGAGTAACTTCTTGCAATACGCCTACAGGCAGAGCAAATAATTCATTGCTCAAGCGAAAAACGATCGCCGAAAAAGTGTCTGCTGCTCGTCCAATTCTTACAGCAGATTGGTTGCCAATCGCCAAGGGCGGTGGGGTTTGAATCTCAGCTAAGGTAGCCGTCCATTCGTTTAAATAGTCTACTGGAATGTCACGCTCTAGCAAACTGCGTCCCGCCGTGGAATATACTGGACAGTTGCGGCAGTGAATTACAGTTTCTAGCTCTTTGCAGGTGCGATCGCCGTATACGCCGATTTTGTTCCAGCAATTATTGACTTGACGTGGCGTAATCCTCGCGTCCATTTTTGTTTACACCTTAAACTGCGAAATTTCTCGCTGCAATCCTTGAGTCGCATCATCTAGCTGCGTAAGAGCATTATTTGTTTCTTGCAAAGATTGGACTGTTTGATGCGAAGCTTCACTTAGTTGAGAAATCGCCGTACTAATTTGTTCTGCTCCGCGATATTGTTCGCCCATACTTTGGCAAACAAAGCCAAACTGCGGCGCTAGAGACTGGACATCTTTAATAAAACCACCGATTTGAGTGCTAATATCGCCGACCTCCTCGACATATTGGCTTACTTCTCGGCTAAATTTATCTACCTCCATTACGCCTGTAGACACCGACGATTGCATCTCTTTAACCATTTGCTCAATTTCTAGGGTTGCTACGGCTGATTGGTCTGCTAGACGGCGAATTTCTCGCGCTACTACCGCAAAGCCTGCGCCGTACTCCCCGGCTTTCTCTGCTTCGATTGCGGCGTTGAGAGATAGTAAATTTGTTTGATCGGCAACTTTAGTAATAGTGGCAACAACGTTATTGATATTATTTGCTTTTTCATCCATAATCCTTAATTTTAAAGAAATTGAGTTAGTCGCCAGCCCTAAATTCTGCATCGCCCCTTGAATTTTCTCTAAATTTATTTGGCTATTGGCTGCGGCTTGAGTTGTTGCCTGGGCTGTTTTCGTTACATCTTCCATCCCCTTTACTAGGTCGCCAGCCGTTGTCGCAATTTGCCTAGAGGTTGCATTTACTTCGTTTATAGACGCAACTTGCTCGTTTACTGTTGCTTCTAGCTGTCTTCCGGCGGCGGCAATTTGAGTTGTTGATGTCCCTATTTGAATTCCAGACCTTTGCGCTTGAGCGATGAGAGAATGTAAACTTTTTGTCATGTTTTTAAACGCTACTAAAAGTCGCTCTACTTCCGTGCCATCTCTTGTAACTTCAATTTCTTGAGTGAGGTCTCCATCGGCGATCGCTATTGCCGCGTTTACGACTCTAGGGAGTTGTCTTTTGAGCGGTAAGGTTGTCCACAACCCCGCCACTATGGTCGCAAGAATCGTTAACCCTGTGCCAATAATAATTAATCCCAGCAAAAACTGCTGAGAGTTTCTGACAGTTTGATTGCTTTGATTGAGTTGAGTAGCTAGTTGATTTATCAGCCGATTGCGGCGATCGAGTACGGCTGAAATCTTAGGTTTATTTACTTCTACTCTTGCTTGAGGTAAATTTTTTTCATCCACCAACTGGATCGCGGTCTGCGAAATTTGATCGTAACTTTCACCCAATTGATATAGTTCGTTCACCAGTCCTCTTGTATTGGGGTCAGAAATAGCTGTCAGATTTTTGGCGCTTTCAACAAACGCATCGTGTCCTTGGTTATAAACGTTGACGTGAGAGGGATCATTTGGGAAAATTAAGTAGCCCCGTGTACCGCCAATCATCCGATTGATTGCCGCCGTCATTGCATCAGTATTTCTAATGTTTCGTTCGGTTTGGTCGGCTGCTGCTTGTAATTTGAAGGCGTTTGTGGTGGATGAGTAAACTACTAAGCTCAAGACCAGCAGAAACGATAATGGTATTGAGTAGCCAAGTAAAATCCGATTTGTAATTCTATTCCACATCGCTCGAACCGTTGATTGGACTTTTATTGGGAGTTTTGAGCAGCCGTTGAACGCGCTGTCTTAAGATTTGGGCTTTGAGGTGATTTCCTCGTTGCTCTAATAATAGTGCTAACCCAATTAAGGCATTGATCGCCTGGGGATTGAGATAAATCGCTTTACTAAAAAACTGTTCTGCTTGTTCAAGTTGGTCAAGTCCTTGATAGATTTCGCCTAACAAAATGTAAGCCTCAGCATGGGTGCGGTTGGCGCTCAAGTATGATTCGCCTAGCTTTGCTGCCTCGATCAATTGTCCTCTGTCGGCTAACTGTTTAGCAATTTCAAGTTGAGACGACACGGCGCGAATAGTTGGCGGTGGTTGAAACTGAGAATCGGGAGTAGTAATTGCTCTGGTAACTTTTGGCAAAACATTGGGGACGCGAAGCCCGTAACCGGGCGCGCTTGCGCTATCGCCTTTACGGTAAGCAAACGCAAATGGATGACGAATGGACGTATAGTTAGCCGGAATTTGCCCTGTTTCTGCCGCGCCGACAAAAAATAAACCTCCAGGCGCTAAGGCTCGATCTAACGCTTGCATCCCGCGATTTCGGGCAGCACCATCGAGGTAAATTAATAGATTGCGGCAGAAAATAATTTGGTATTTGCCCCCAGCTAAAAATCCGGGATTTAAAAGATTTCCCTGAAGAAATTTTACGGTGTCGCGGACAAAAGGACGCACTTGGTAGCTGTCAGCGATTGGCTCAAAGTAGCGTTGTTTTACTCCAGCGCGATCATCGCCGCCGCGAAAGGATCTTTTGCTGTAGATTCCTTGTTTTGCCTTGAGTAATGCTCGTTTGCTAATGTCAACCGCATCAATGCAAAACTGATTAGGATTTAAGCCAGAATCTAATAGCGTCATGGCGATCGAGTAAGGTTCTTCCCCCGTTGAACAAGGTACGCTGAGAACGCGCAAAATGGTAAAATTTGCTTTTAGCCACTGGGATGTGACGTATTGACTGAGATAGACAAAGGGTTCAGTGTCTCGAAAAAACGAAGTTTCTGGAACGACCACCGTTTCGATTAGTTCTTCTAGTTCTTTAGCCACAGTTTGTAAGTAATGCAGGTAAGCCGCCCGATCGGGTAAGCCACAAGCAATTTGACGTTGTTCAACGGCTCTTTGGATCGTTCTTGAACCGATACTATTGGCATCTAAGCCAATTTTATGCCTCAACAAGGCTTCAATTGCTGCTTGCACCATTAGTTTCAATACTCCCTTGCGCTAACAGCGATGCGTGTTGGGCTTCTGTGATCAGATGCTCCCAGTAAATCAGTTGAATCATGCCTAATTCATCCATGAACATTTGACCAAGATAAGGTACATCGCTGGCGATCGCAGCGTTTTTCAAGTCAATATCAGGTCTTTGCAAAGTTTCTGTGACTCGTTCTGCCATCAGTCCCAAACGCTTTTGTCTGCCATCTTTTGCCGTATAGTTAACCATAACTATTCGAGTGCTAAAACGGTGACGGCAAGTTATCCCCCCAATCAGGTTACATAAGTCAATAACGGGAACAATAGTCCCATGATAATTGAAAAATCCAGCCACATATTCTGGAACATGATAAATTTTCTTTAGTGCAACCATCGCAATCACTTCAACGACTTGAGAACTGTCGAGGGCATAAAGGTTGTCTCCGACATGAAACAGTAGCATCAGCATTTATTTAACTTAAATTCCAAAAATGGCTTGAATTCGTTTGCGAATTTGCTTAAACGGTGTTTCTTCAATATTTGTTGCGCCGATTGTAATTCCTAAGGTTTTCAACATCTCTTGGCGCTTTGATAACTCCTCGGCAATTTTGTCTGCTAAGTTTTGATGTTTTTGCAACAAGCTTTGCAGATTATTGCGATCGACTACAAACAAAATTGTTTCTTCTACTGTACGCAGCGTTGCTGTGCGCGGACTGCCCATCAAGAGCGACATTTCGCCAATAAATTCTCCAGTAGTACGAATCGCCACTTGTTGAGAAATTGATTCGACAACCACTTCCACCGCCCCTGACAAAATAATATAAAACGAATCGCCCGGATCGTTTTCTTTACAAATAATTTCACCGCTTGCCAATTTCTTGCGGTATCCTTTCTCAATTACTTGTCTAAGTTCAACATCACTACATTGCTGAAAATAGCTGACTTTTCGCAGCAAGTCGCGCAACAGGAGACCGCCAATTGGCTTTTCTGGTGCAGCTTGGGAGCTAGAATTGCGATCGCCTCCAGTTACCATCGAACCATTGGTTGTTTGCTTAGTTGGCAACTGAAGCAATGCCCCTAGCATTGGCAGGTTTTCTAGTACAACTGTTGTTGGGGCTGATTTGGTGTCAATAGCGCGATCGCGAAATTCTGTTTCAACCAAAAATTGCAGCGCACTTTTAATCGCATCCATTTCTACCGGATTCTGAATCCACACCAATAGTTCAAATCTTAGAGTGTCTTTTTTAACGCCTTTAAAATACACTTCTGGCGAAGGTGAAGATAAAACTCTAGATTCTTGACGAGCCGCCGCGAGTAAGGCTTCCATTACGGAGAGAGAGTCGCTTTCTTCCACCACCTGTACTTTGATAGTAATTCGACAATTGGGATCGCCGTAGCTCCAATTGACTATATTGTTGTCGAGAAAGCGGCTATTTGGCACGATCGCAACTACGCCGTTGACGGTACGAATTGTTGTCGAACGGATAGCGATTTTTTCAACGGTTCCGGCTAATTTATCGACTTCAACATAATCACCGACTTTGATTGGCTGTTCAAATAGTAAAGTTAGACCGCTAATAAAATTACTTGCTAAATTTTGTAAGCCAATACCGAAGCCGATTCCAAACGCGCCTGCAAATACGGCTAAAGAACTGAGATTAATTCCCGTCGTTTGCAAAACAATTAATAAGCCAACAATCGTAATGATATAGCTTGTAATTGCCGCAAGCGATTCGCGCGTGCCAACTTCTAATCCAAAGGAAGGCAGAATTCGTTGTTTTAGTAGTTGCTTGGTCGTCCCGGCGATCGCTAAAACTACGATCGCCCAAGCAATCAATTCTGTAATCGAGCCAAAGGAAAATTTCTCTCCTCCAAACGCGAACAAGCTGATGTTAAAGGCGTTTAATAAAGATTGAAAAAGATATTTTACTTGCTCCTTCGCCCAGTCGAGTGCTGATTGCAATTGCATAGTCAGAAGCTGCCAATAACCCGCTTAATACTAACAAACTCTGGGTTTTGCGCCATCACCGCTCAGGAACAAAACCTAGAGCCTTACTTTTCTGTAGCCTTTGAGGTCATGTCGGAAGCAAACGTTACTACTTAAGGCGAACAGAGTTGATAATTCTTGTAATATGAAAAAGTTATGTAAAAATCCTATCACATTCAGCAACTCCCCAAAAAGTGTCTAAGATAGCGCATTCCAAACCTGCTGCAAACCCCCTCGTCTTGAATCTGATTTCAGGCGCGACAATGGGGCTATTAATCGTCATTACCGCCGCCTCGTTCGGGACAGTAATTTTCTCTGGGGAACTCTCAAGCGCCGCGCCATCCGGGATCGGGCTGATTGTATTTAGTGCGACCGTTGTCAGTGCGATCGCCACTTGCTTGAGTTACTATTCACCGATTGTGGCGACGGTTTCAGAGCCTAGCATTCCCGTTCTGAGTCTGGTGGCTCGCCAAATCTTTGAGCAGATGCCAAACGCTGCGTTTGAGGACAAGCTGTTTACAGTAACAGCCACGATTATTGTCTACACAGTAGGTAGCGGCATCATTTTTCTAGCTTTAGGACAGTTTAAGCTGGGTGGATTCGTCCGGTTTATTCCGTATCCGGTTGTGGGTGGCTTTTTGGCAGGAACGGGAGCGCTGTTAATTTTAGGCGCGTTTCATACCATTAGTGGCATCGATCACCACCACTTCACTATTTCGGCATTGTTTCAGCCGATTGTCTTGCTTCAGTGGGTTCCCGCTTTGATTTTTGCGATCGCGATGTTTGCGCTTCCCCACCGCATCGATCATTTTTTGGTAATTCCTGGGATTATTGTAGGTTCAATCGTACTGTTTTATGTAGGGTTGGCAATAACGGGAACCCCGATTGCCCAGGCACAGTCACAAGGGTTGCTACTAGAGAAAATTGCTCCGGGAGGACTTTATAAATTTGGTACATTCCAGTCATTGGGTGGGGCGAATTGGAGTGTTGTTACTAGGCAAATTCCAAGTCTAGCCGCACTCTGGCTGGTCGATTCTATGGCGCTGTTGCTGAATGCGAACGGAATTGAGTTACTGGCGGGGCGAGATTTGGATCTTAATCATGAGCTAAAAGTGGCTGGAACTGCCACGATCGCGTCGGGAATAGGTGGCGGTATCGGCGGATTTGGCAGTGTGGCAGAGAACACGCTTTCTCGCAATTTAGGGGCAAGCAGTCGCCTTGCAGGTGGGATAGTCGCAGGTATTTGCCTAGCAATGCTATTGGGTGGCGCGGCGCTGCTATCGTACATTCCTAAATTAATCTTGGTGGGAATTCCACTGCTACTTGGAATAGAATTCTTTTATGAATGGCTCTATCGAGGATGGTTCAAATTTTCGCGCTCAGATTACGCGACTATCGTTCTGATTGTCCTCGTAACTGCAACGCTAGGCTATCTTCAGGGAATTGGAGTCGGATTGATTGCCGCGATCGTGCTATTTGTGGTCAGTTATAGTCGTTTGACGATTACAAAACGGGCAAGTGCTGGTGATTATCATCATAGTAATGTGATGAGGACTTCCGAGGAAACGGACATTTTGCAGGCAGAAGGAGAGCAGATTTATATCCTAGAATTGCAAGGACTCATCTTTTTTGGGACGGCGAATAAATTACTTAACCAAATTCGCGATCGCATTGACGATTCTGCCGCCAAAGAAGTTAGATCTGTAGTTCTAGACTTTCGTTTGGTAAGCGGACTTGATGCTTCCGCCGTCCTTAGTTTTGCCAAGCTCAAACAAGTCGCAACCCAAAAGCAGATTCATGTGTTATTTACTCATTTGTCACCAGAGGCGATGCAACTGTTGCAGCAGGGAGAGTGTCTAGAAGCTGACGATCCGTTCTGTCATGTTTTTGCTGACTTGGATCGGGGGCTGGAATGGTGCGAACAACAAATTTTGCAAACGAGCAATATAAGTCAGTTAACAGAGCGAAGTCTGCACGAACACTTGGAAGCAGATTTTGCCGATCCCAAACAAGTCGATCGCCTAATGACCTGTCTTGAAGTTCGTCAACTAGCTGCTGAGGAACACCTATTTCGGCAAGGCGATCCCTTTGATGGCTTATATTTTATTGGATCGGGGCAAGTAAGTGTAGTGCTAGAACTGGGCGAGGGACAAACTAAGCGCATTCGTACCTACACCGTTGGTAACACAATTGGCGAAATGGGTCTTTATCGCCAAACCCAGAGAATGGCATCGGTAGTTGCTGATAAACCAAGCACTGTGTATTTTCTGGCTACAGAAGCGTTTGAGCAAATTGAAGCAAAAGATCCTCTGCTGGCATCCAATATCCATCGATTTATCGTGAATTTGTTGGCAGAAAGACTCAATCATCGGGAGCAAGAACTAAAAAATCTTTTGCTGTCGTCTTGAAGTTGATGTACCGCTCAAATTCAAAAAACTGTAGTAGCACTTCAAGAGTTGCGCTTTCATCAGTTGGTGTCTTTGCTTCAACTTCTTGAATTGTGGTCGAATTTAGGTACTTAAACACTTCATGGAGGGTTGAAATTGCACCTTCTGGAAAGTCGGCAATTTCACGCTCCAACCTTGCAGCCCGACTTTTAGCAAAGTTTACTTGAAAGCGGCATCGATTGAGTAAGCGTTTCTGGATGTTTTGATAAAGCTCAAAATCGTTTGATTTTAAAGAGTAGATTGTTCCATCTAAAATAAGTGGAATCAAATCGAGGTTTTCTTCTAAAACAAGCAGGCTTCCCTCTTGGTGATAAACCTCCACTCCGTCTATGCCCAAAGCCCCAATATCTGCTAAGGAAAGAATCCGAGCAACGGGGGACAAGGATTTATGCGGGTTATAAAGATCGGGTTGATAAATTGCTTGCTCTGTAGAATCGTAGGCACAAATTGTTGCCGCGATCGCATCTCGAAGGATTTTTATATCCTCGTCAGTCAATCTTGCTGGGCTTGTAGGAGCATCTTGTAGCCATTGGTTGAACTGATTAATATAGTCTAGCAAGCGCTCAATAGTTGCCATTTCACTTACTCCCGGTTGTCGCCGCCTGGGAGTATGCTTTGGGGTGGGAGCAATAAACACCTGAACCATGTCATGAGCAACGGCACAAAGGTCGAGTAGCAATTTTAGCCGCGAGATGTCAAGTGCGGTTGTTTGATTCGAGGCGCTCCAATAAGGACAAACTACTTCAAAAATCTGGTCTGCTCGTCGCTGAACATTGTTTATATGGTCGCGGGTGTGATAGTAAAGCTGCTTTTGGACAATTTCTCGATCAAATTGTTGCAATACAAAGGTTTTGATTTGAGCAATGCTCTCGGCAATGGTTGTAGGAAACGGTAATGAATGTTCCCGAAAGTAGGAGTTAATCCGCCGAGCTTCTTCGTTCATAAACCCATGTTTTGTTTAGTGCAATTCAGTAATGCTCCTGCAATAATAGCTTTTTCTCCCATCTCAGCAGTATGATTGATAGCTTTTCAAAGTCAACAAAAATACTCTGCCCTGACGATTAAACTTATTCGGTGATATTTCCTCTATTTGCCTTAATTTGCGATCGCTTAGTTTTACTATCTAGCCGCCTTTTTTGGGAGTTACGCGACGGTTGGCTGGCTTTGCGGAGTTTGGGTACGATAATGGCGCTTCTAACCAACTCTTGCAGTCTTTTTATTGCTTCCGTGCGGTTCTGCTCTTGGCTGCGGTGTTCTTGGGCTTTAATTACGACTACGCCGCCATTTGTAATTCGGCGATCGCTTAATTGCAACAACTTCTCTTTGTAATAGTTGGGCAAGGAAGAAGCCCTAATGTCAAACCGTAGATGAATTGCCGTTGCCACCTTATTGACATTTTGACCGCCAGCACCTTGAGAACGAATTGCGCTTAATTCAAGTTCGTCATCGGGAATAATTACCGTTTTAGAAATTTGTACCATAGTTTTTATTGTGCGATCGCACAATAGGATGTGGCAATGTCACAATCAAGAAACCTAGAACTTGACTGTAAATGCCGCCTTCTCCTACTTTTACCCAACAGCCTTGGAAAGAGACTTATAGCGAAATTATTGATGTTCGCTCTCCCGCCGAATTTGCCGAAGATTGTATTCCGGGGTCGATAAATTTGCCCGTTTTGAGTAACTTAGAACGGGCGGAAGTTGGCACAATTTACAAGCAATCGCCCTTTACTGCACGAAAAAAAGGAGCGGCTCTAGTCGCCTCCAATCTATCTCAGCACTTAATCGACCATTTCGAGTCAAAAGATAAAAACTATCGCCCCTTAGTCTACTGTTGGCGCGGTGGTCAGCGATCTAATAGCATGGCGCTCGTGTTATCACAAGTTGGTTGGCAAGTTACAGTGCTTGAAGGCGGTTATAAAACTTACCGCGCTTATGTGCGTCAGCAGTTGGAGCAATTTCCTACACAATTTACTTACAAAATACTCTGTGGACTCACGGGTACAGGCAAAACCCATATTTTGCAGCAATTGAGTCAACGCACGGATCAACAAGTTCTCGATTTAGAAGCTTTAGCCAATCATCGCGGTTCGCTTTTGGGGGAAGAATGGACAAATAAACCTCTTTCTCAGCCTACACAAAAACAATTTGAGTCTTTATTGCTGCAACAATTGCAAAGTTTTAATCCGAGTTTACCAGTGTGGGTAGAATCGGAAAGTAACAAAATTGGACAAGTTCATTTACCGCCGTCTTTATGGCAGAAAATGAAACAAGCAAGTTGCACAGAGATTCAATTACCGTTAGAAGCTAGAGTGCAGTTTTTATTAGCATCCTATCCGCACTTAGTCGATAATCCTGAAATCCTAAAAGCTAAGTTGCAGTTGCTAACACCTCGTTACGGTAAAAATAAAATAAATCAATGGGAGCAATTAATTGACGAGGGGTTATGGAGTAAATTTGTGCAAGATTTATTGCAGTTTCACTACGATCCTAGTTACACCCAATCTATAGAGCGAGATTTTGCGAAAATAGAACGAACTTTCAGTATAGAAGAACTTAGCGATCGCACTACTGAAACCTTACTACACTCTTTAACTCAATCACCTACTTAGCGGGAGCTTTGCTCCTAGCCAAAGCTGGGTTACTAGAAAAATTAGCTGCAACTACTCCTCACCTTGCCATAGATTTACTCAAAGAAATAGCTGCAAAAGCTAACTTTTTTTCACTCTGGCAAATTATTTTTTAACATCCTTGACAATTTCCTACAGATGCCTGTTAGAATGGCTAAGGTGAAATCAATGGGGTGTCGCCAAGTGGTAAGGCACCGGGTTTTGGTCCCGGCATTCCTAGGTTCGAATCCTAGCACCCCAGTTAAATCAAATTGCGTGCAATGATAGATAAAAATTTATTGCGCCAAAACTAATGAAGGTAGATACTTCTAGCATTTTAGCCCTGGACTTTGACGGTGTAGTTTGTGATGGGCTGAACGAATATTTTGCAACGGCTTGGCGTACTTACTGCCAAATATGGTTGCCTAGTAGCTACACACCATCATCAGAAATAGCTGCTAGTTTCTATAGGTTAAGACCTGTAATCGAAACAGGTTGGGAAATGCCAATACTAATTAAGGCTTTGGTAGAGGGAATTTCTGAACAGGAAATACTGCACCAATGGGGAGAAATTTCTCAATCATTTTTGCAAAAAGACAAATTAATTGCCGCAGATATTGCCTTAAAACTCGACCAAATCCGCGATGAGTGGATTAGTACCGATTTAGAAAGCTGGTTGAATTTGCATCGATTTTACCCCGGCGTAGTGGAAAAAATGCAAAGTCTGGGCGATCGCAACGTGCATTTGATGATTATTACAACCAAAGAAGGGCGTTTTGTGCGTCAGTTGTTGCAACAGCAAGGAGTAGAAATACCTGAACATTGCATTATCGGTAAAGAATCTCAGCGTCCTAAACACCAAATTTTAACAGAGTTAATGGCAGAAACTAAAGTAATATGGTTTGTAGAAGATCGGCTGAAAACATTACAAGTAGTCCAACAACAGCCACATCTTGCCGCCGTAAAGCTTTATTTAGCCGACTGGGGATACAATGTGGCATCCGAGCGAGAACAAGCCCGTCAAACCTCCGGCATTGAGCTAATATCGCTATCGGACTTTACGCAAAACAACTTTTTTACCTGCTAACGTTGAACCCACGGGCTATTAGCTACCTATGCTTGATCTTACAAAACTAGCAAATTCGATGCAAGGCATTAGCCAGCACCTAACGTTGGAAGCGGCGGCGGGTATTCAGAGGAGAAAGTTGGCGCAGCAATTACTCGCCGCCGCTTACGCGCAACAAGCGGCTTTAGTAGAAAAACAAAAACAATGGCGCGATCGCATATTATTTAATGCAGCTACTCCCGTAGAACCCCTCAATACCTGTATTGATTTACCCGTACCGCCAAAAGTGCATACAGTAATTGCTACTGATGGTTCGCAAATTGCCCCCAACCATCACGAAATTGCCTATTGCTATCTACTAAATATTGGTAGAGTCATGCTGCACTACGGGCAAAATCGCCAGCCATTATTAGATAGTTTGCCTGAAGTATTTTATCGTCCCGAAGACTTGTATGTGTCAAGGCAATGGGGAATTAGGACTGAAGAATGGATGGGTTATAAACGTACCGCCTCAGAAACCGTAGTTTTGGCAGAATTAGCGGGAAATGCGCCGATGTCTGTGCCAACCTTGGCAATGGTTGATGGATCGTTGATTTACTGGTTTTTAGAACAATTACCCCACGAAGCGCGCGATCGCATTTTGCCACCAATTATTGATGCTTGGGATCGGATGCAAGAATTTGGTATTCCAATTATGGGTTATCTTAGCGCTTCAAGGAGCGGGGAAGCTCTCAACTTTTTACGCTTGCAAGCTTGCATTCATGAAAATCCCGATTGTATTACCTATTGTCCTAATCAATTAGAAAAACTGCCTTGTCAGGTATTAGAACCGCTTAAAGACGCGGCATTGTGGACAATTGAGCTAAAACCTGGGCAACGTAGCGCTTTTTGGCGAAGTTCGGCGCGAATTACTGAATCTTACAATACTCATAGCATTTACTTTTGCTACGTCCATGTCGGTACAGAAATTGCCCGAATTGAATTACCAGCTTGGGTAGCTGAGGATTCGGTATTGTTAGAGCAATCTTTGGGCTTGATGTTGGCACAGGTGCAGAAAGGCTATGGCTACCCCGTAGCACTGGCTGAGGCGCACAATCAGGCAGTAGTACGAGGAGGCGATCGCGCAAGTTTCTTTGCACTGTTAGAACAGCAAATGATTAAAGCTGGGTTGCAAAATGTAGCGATTTCCTACAAAGAAGCCCGAAAACGCGGCAGTATTGCCTAAATTATTCACGTTTGTGGCTATCTACGGCGGCTCTCAAATTGCCCTGATGTGTAGATAATAAGCGATCGCTTGCTGCTTTGTCTAAACCCGTCCAGTGCATAGCTAGAGCAAGTTTGACCGATTTACCGCTTTGTTCGAGCAATAAATCTGCTTGTTCAGGGTTTAAGCTTGTTAAATCCTGTAGCATTCTGATGGCGCGATCGCGTAATTTTTTATTAGTTACTGCTACATCAATCATCCGGTTGCCGTAAACTTTGCCTAGCTTTACCATTACCCCTGTAGATAAGATATTCAAGGCAAGTTTTGTCGCCGTACCAGCTTTAAGGCGCGTAGAACCTGCGATAATTTCCGCACCAGTCAAGAGCCGAATGTCAATATCTGCGGAGGTACTTACTTGCAGGGCGGGTACGCAAGCGATAAAAATAGTAGTTGCGCCGCTTTGTCTCGCCGCTTGTAAAGCGCCGTGTACATAAGGTGTAGTTCCTCCGGCGGTAATTCCTACTACTACATCTAGTTGGGTAATTTGACGCACTGCGATCGCCCTTGCGCCATCTTCGGCGCAATCTTCCAAGTCTTCGGAACTCTTTAGCAAAGCCTCCGCACCCCCCGCAATAATACCTTGTACCAATTCTGGCGGAGTGCAAAAAGTTGGCGGACATTCAGCCGCATCTAATACGCCCAATCTACCGCTCGTACCCGCACCAATATACAATAACCTCCCACCTTTGCTTAAAGCCGCCGCCGTGCGCTCAATAGCCTCAGCTAGGGGGATTTTTGCCGAGGCGACGGCGGAAGTCGCATTTTCATCTTCGCGGTTAAATAACTCGACAATTTCTAGACAACTCAGCTTGTCTAAGTTTTGACTATGGGGATTAACTTGCTCAGTTAGTAAGTATCCCCGATCTGAATTAGTCATTTACAGCAATCCCTCAAACTGACGGCGAATTCTTTCTAATTCTGCGTCGTCGGCTATTTCTTTGTCGCTTTCTGGTGAGGGATTTTTACCTTCTTCTTTCCAGTCGGTATCTTCAACATTGCTTTCTGGTGGTACAGCTAAAGCTCCGTCGGGTACAAGTTCCCAATCGTAGTCAGCACCATTACAAAATTCTTCTACTTCTTCGCTATCCATCCTTTCTACCGTAGCTGGGGGAAAGTCTTGGGCTTCTAGCATTAGTGCAAAGCGAGTAGCATCATCCTCCGATTCAAACATCAACAGCTTATTGCGATCGCCTACTTGAATTGTATGGATACCCTCGTTTTCGGTACGAGCATTAAATAATAAAACGAATACGCGCATAGGTGCGATCATGTTTAGTTTCGATCCTCAATTACTCATTTTCAGGTTTCACCATCTTCTACCATAAAGAACTAACGCTTACTTAAAATATTTTTCGGAAACTTGTAAATAAATTTAGCGTCCTTAGCTTCTATCCTAGGAGATCGCGCATTAATATAAGTCTTTGTACCCCTTGCCCTCGGAACACAGCAGTTGTACCATCTATTGATTCGATCGCTCTTGCTAATTGTGAGGTGGAATGACGAAATTATCGCCAGAAGTCCATAGCAAAAATACATATAATTCCCGTCAGCGTTTTTGGTTTATGTTACTTAGACGCACAGGTATATATTTAGGTATTCCGCTCTTGATTGGAGTTACCGGGGGTGCTTGGTGGTTGTGGGTTTTTGTGCAAGAGCGATTAGCGCCGATAGTTCAAGCAAATTTAATTCAAACTTTAAATCGAGATGTGCAGTTAGGACAAGTCGAAAGAGTTTCCCTTACAAGTTTGCGTTTTGGTAAGTCGGCGATACCTGCAACGACGAGTGATCGCGATCGCGCTACGGTAGAATCTGTAGAAGTTAAGTTTGACTTATTTCAACTAGCCTTTACGCGGACTTTAAAGCTAGACATAACTCTAATTAATCCTGATGTCTATATTGACCAAGATTCAACCGGACAGTGGATTGCTACAACCATCAACACCCAAGAAAATAAAGGAGCTTTTAAAACTCAGTTAGATAATATTCGGGTTCAAAACGCTAACGTTGTATTAGTCCCAAATATTAAAACTAAGGGCAAAAATCAAGTACAAGTCAATATAGACAATGGTTCGGCTCAACTTTTAGAAAATAACCAGTTAGTTAAGTATGATCTAAACGGTCAATTGTCAACTAATGGTAGCCTGTCGATTAGAGGCGAAACCCGTCCTAAAACTGAGGAAACAAACTTACAGTTTCGCGCTCAAGATGTTTTAGCATCAGAAGTAACTCGCTTAATTAAGTTACCTCTAGAACTCCAATCTGGTAGAGTTAGTGGCAATTTAAAAATTTACAGCAAGCCACAGCAACCAATATTATTAACTGGCGCAGTTAATTTAAGTTCTGTCAGCGCCAAAGTAAAGCAACTACCCCAAGCTTTTAATCAAGCAAACGGTAATCTGCGGTTTAAAGGTACGGTGATTGAACTAGATAAAATTACCACTAGCTACGGCTTAATTGGGCTAACAGCCAACGGAATTTTAGATACGCAGCGAGGTTACAATATTAGCGCCAATGTCCCATCGGTGACTTTAGCTAACGCTCAAAAAACTTTAAAGTTGCAATTACCCGTACCAGTAAGCGGGAATGTAAGCGCTAAGGTTCAGTTGGTGGGTGCTTTAGAAACGCCAGTATTATCCGGTACGGTAGTCAATACTAAAATCACCCGGATTGACAAAATAAATTTTAAGCAAATCCGCAGTGAATTTGCCTTTGCACCCGCAAAATCAGTAATTGCTTTTAGAAATATTCAAGCTTCACCCGTCGCCGGAGGACAAGTTACCGGAAATGGGATTATTAAATTAGGGAAAACGCCACAGCTAGGATTTGATACGGTGGCGCGAAACATTCCCGGAGATGCGATCGCGCGTCAGTACAATATATCGCCACAATTTAAGATTGGCACAGTATCTGCTAAAACTTTAGTTGGCGGCGGCATCGGCAACTTACAAACAATTGTCAATTGGCAAGCACCCCAAGCGAGTTATCCTGGTAGCGGACAAATTGTTATCAATAACGCTGATACTTTCACATTCCGCAATACAAAGCTTTTGGTAGCAGGCGGTATAGTCCAAGCGGAAGGACAATTAAAAGGCGAAGTTTTTAACGCATCCATAGTTGCAAATAGAGTCAGGCTAGGGCAACTAACTTCTGTTCCGCCAGCCTTGCAAGCGCCCTTAAGCGGTCGATTTAAGGTTTCTGGTTCTACAAAGTCTTTTGAGCCAGAAACGCTCTTAGCTGAAGGGGTTGGGCAATTAGCGGTGGGCGGCGGTACAGTTACAGCCACCAATATCAAGCTAAATAAAGGTAACTGGCAAGCGGTAGTTAAACCTCAAAACGTGCAACTAGGTAGTTTAGTAGAAGTCCCAACCCAGTTAAGACAAGGCAGATTAACAGGTGTATTTCAGGCTTCTGGGACTACCGAATCTTTTGCCCCAAGTGCGATTTCTGCTACGGGAATTGGACGCTTAAATATTGGCAATGGTACAGTTACCGCCGCAAACATTAGGCTAAATAAAGGTAACTGGCAAGCAGTAGTGAACCCCCAAAACGTGCAACTAGGTAGTTTAGTAGAAGTCCCAACCCAGTTAAGACAAGGCAGATTGACGGGTTTATTTCAGGCTTCTGGGACTACCGAATCTTTTGCCCCAAGTGCGATTTCTGCTACGGGAATTGGACGCTTAAAGGTTGCTGATGGAACGGTTACAGCTACAAATATCCAGCTAAATAGAGGCAATTGGCAAGCCCTTGTTCAAGCTCAAGAAGTGCAATTACAACAAATAGTTCCTACCACCGTACCACCGCAGTTTAGAGGGAGAGCAAGCGGAGTGTTTCAGGCTTCGGGAACTACCGAATCATTTGAACTAAATGCAATTTCCGCCACCGGGAGAGGACAATTAAATGCTGCTAGTGGTAGGATTGTGGCGACAGATATTCAGCTAAATAAAGGCAATTTTCAAGCGCTTGTCAACCCCAACCAACTCCAACTAAGTCAATTTTCCCCCGATTTACGCGGCAACTTAGACGGTCAATTGCAGGTAAATGGAAATGTTGCAGCTTTCAATTTGGCAGGAGTCCGCGCCAACGGACAAGTAATATTGTCTCAAGGAGTGTCTTTAGTAACGCAACCGCTAACGGCAGAAATCAAATGGGATGGCAGAAAAGTTACCGTCTTAAAAGCTACCTCTGCTGACACTATTGCTAGTGGAGTAATTTTTGTCAATCCGCAAATTCCCGCTATTGAATCATTAAACTTGCAAGTCCAGGCAAAAAACTACGCCTTACAAGACTTACCTTTTAGCCTTCCCAATGCCGTAAGTTTGGCAGGAAAAGGAGATTTTGCTGGGAGAATTAGCGGTACTTTACCAACTCCCAATGTAGTAGGAGCGGTGCGGCTGCGAGACTTGGTAGTAAATAAGCTGGCTTTTGAAAGAGTTTTAACCGGAAACGTGCAAGTTACAACGAGTAGCGGCGTGGAGTTAGATGTTAAAGGAAATAACGATCGCATTGCTCTAAACTTAGACCCTAATTATCTCCCTAATTCTTTTACCGTACAACGCGATCGCGCGATCGCCAGTGGTGAAACTAGCGGCGAAAATCTGTTAGTAAAGGTCGAAAACTTCCCCTTATTGGCGCTTTCCTTGCGTTTGCCTAATACTGCTTTGGGTTCGCAACCTGTCGGTGGCTTGCTAACGGGAGATTTTACCGTTAATAAACAAACAATTGCCGTCGCTGGCGATGTAGCGATTTCTCAACCTGTTTTAGGTCGGCTTAAAGGCGAAGAATTTACCGGACAATTTACCTACAATAATGGCGCTGTAAGTTTAACCGATGCCCGATTTAAAATTGGTGAAAGTATCTATGCAGCCACCGGAAGCTTTGCCCCCAATGGTTCGGGCACGCCTCAAATCAAAGGACAACTAAAAGTTACAAACGGAAAAGTCAGTGATGCGATCGCTGCTTTTCAACTAATAAGTTTACAAAATTCTGATGGTGTATTGCCAACCCCAGGAGGCGCAAATAGTCTCAGGGCTTTACCCGTCGTAGGCTTACCCGGTGCGAGTTTGCTTGCTCAATTGCGCCGCTACTCGGAAATTAATATGTTGCTTCAGCTACAGCAACAAGAGCGTCGTAGCAATTCGCCCCAAATACCCAAGCTTGAAGACTTAGAGGGAATTTTTAACGCTGATATTGCAGTTAATGGCACTGTACCCAACGGTCTATCATTTAAGTTTGACATTGACGGCACAGACTGGAAACTAGGCAACTACTACACTGCAAATCAAGTTAAAGCCGAAGGTAGCTTAATTGGTGGAGTTTTAACTTTTGCCCCCTTACGTCTGCAATCGGCACAATCATTAGTAGCATTTAGCGGTCAAATTGGCGGTACAAGGCAAGTGGGACAATTGCAAATCAACAATTTTCCCATTGAGGCGCTCAATAGTTTTGTGAGATTGCCTGTAGATATAACAGGAAACCTCAACGCTCAAGCAACTTTAACAGGACAACTTTCTAATCCTCAAGTAATCGGCAAACTTAGTTTAGCAAACGGCACTTTAAACCAAAAAGAAATTAATAGCGCAACTTCCAGCTTTAGTTATGACAATGCCCGGTTAAACTTCGATAGCACGATTAAAGTTGATAGCCCCCAACCTGTAACCATTAGTGGTAACATCCCCCTAGCCTTGCCTTTTGTGACCGTTAAACCTAATAGCGATCGCATTACTCTCGACATTAACGTTCAAGATGAAGGTTTGGCATTACTCAATCTATTTACTAATCAAGTAGCTTGGCAAAATGGTCAAGGCAAAGTGCAACTCCAAGTCCGGGGAACACTCAAGCAACCAGTAGCTACAGGTGTTGCTACAATCAACAACGCTACAATTACCGCCCAAGCTTTACCGGAACCTTTGACCAATGTAAGGGGAACTGTAGACTTTGATTTTGACCGCTTACAAGTTGACAATCTCCAAGGCAATTTTTCTCAAGGTCAAGTAGTAGTTAATGGTGTTCTCCCTATCTTTAGAAGTTTGCCACCCAATGACCCCGATTTAGCTAATCCCCTAACTTTTAACTTAGACCAACTAGCACTTAATCTCAAAGGATTGTACCGGGGGGGCGCAAGTGGAAATGTAGTCATTTCTGGCGCTGCCAATAGTCCTGTAATTGGCGGTGAAGTGCTGTTAGCCGATGGTCAAGTCTTGCTGGGTGAAAATCAAGATGCGGCGGCAACTTCTAGCCGTCAACAAATAGCTAATTCTTTACGTCCGTCTACGGTTAGTCCCGTTTCAACTTCTCCAGCATTTAATAATTTGCTACTGACTTTGGGCGATAATATTGCGATCGCTCGTCAGCCAATTTTACAATTTCAAGCAGGCGGTACGCTCACTATCAACGGCTCTTTAGATGATATTCGCCCCCAAGGTAATATTCGTTTGCGTAGTGGGGGGGTCAATTTATTTACGACTCAATTTGTCCTCGCTCGTGGCTACGAAAATCAAGCAACGTTTATTCCCGATCGCGGATTAGACCCCGATCTTGATGTTCGATTGGTGGCTAGAGTTCCCGAAGTTACCGCTTCCAGCCGAGTGCCATCATCACCTATCTCCTCGGAAATTAGTGAAGCTCTGGCTACCGATCTTGGATCTCTGCGTACTGTGCGCGTTCAAGCTAGAGTGCTTGGCCCCGCTAGTCAACTCTTTGACAATTTAGAATTAACCAGCGATCCTAGCCGCAGCCAAAACGAAATTGTTTCCCTAATTGGTGGTGGCTTTGTCGATACTCTGGGACGGGGTGACAGTACTTTAGGTTTAGCCAATTTAGCAGGTTCAGCCATCTTAGGCAATTTTCAAGGCACGTTCAGCCGCATTGGTAATGCTTTTGGTTTAGACGAATTGCGTCTATTTCCGACAGTCACGACTTCTGACGAATCGCGCAATTCAACCTTGGGATTGGCAGCCGAAGGTAATATCGATCTTTCGCGCAATCTTTCGGTTTCGGTGCTAAAAATACTCACTACTAGCGATCCTACCCAATTTGGTTTAAGTTATCGATTGAGCGATCGCGTCCGCATCCGGGCTTCATCCAATTTAAATGCCGAAAGTTTGGCAATATTTGAGTACCAAAACAGCTTTTAAATTCGCATTTATACAGAATTATTAATAGTAAGTATAATTCTATACTTTTTAGTTACTAAAAACTAAAAATCAAAGAGGAAAAATGCTGGACTTCACAGTAATTTTACATAAGAACGTATATGAAAAAGTTATAGTAACTTACACACTAAGTAATTACTCAGTGAGCAAGGTTTATTGTTATTAAATGATTCGCGAAATACTTAATAACAATCAAGTCCGATTATTTTGTCAAATTGTACTGTGAGGCTCGTTCATGTTTTCAGTAAAGAAAATATCAATTATTACCGTCGGAACTATAGCGATCGGCTTAGGAAGCGTTAAACCCGTTAGCGCAGCCTCTTTGTATGCAATTACTGGTCTAGATTTTCTGCCTTCAGATATCAACGACAGCGCTCAAGTAGTAGGACAAAACTATTTATGGCAAAATGGCAATGTTATCGACCTAAATACCCTTGCTGGCGCTAACAATAGCAATCTTTTTGCTACATCTATCAATAATAACGGTGCGATTGTCGGTGGCGGGTTGACTGTAAATGCTTCTACTACCACTCAACAAACTATACCCAGTCAAGCTTTTATCTCCGATGGTAATACAATTTCTGATTTACCCCGTAATTACTTCTGCGACTTTTCTTGTCCTCCTATCACGGCTGAAGACATCAACGATTCGGGTACAGTAGTGCTAGATTATGCTGGTCGCCTTGGTTTAATTCAGCAAAGCGACGGGACAACAACTCAGGTACTATCTACTAGACTCTTATTTAACATTGCTATCAACAATCAAGACCAAGTAGTTGGTACTGGTGTATTTAGTGGTAGTGGCATTAAGGCTACATCATTTCCTCGTCGGGGATTTACACCAGCTACAACTGAAACCGAGTCGGTTTTTTTCAGTAGATTTACGACTTCAGCAAATGATGTTGATGATTTAGGTAATATTGTTGGTAGCTCTCAACCTTCCCTATCATCTCCAGTAATTGCTACTTTGTGGGAACAAGGTACTGGTAATCTACCTGGAGTTAGTTTAGGGACTTTGGGTGGTACAAATAGTGAAGCCTTTGGTATCAACAACTCTCAGCAAATAGTTGGTTTTTCTACCCTCTCCGATAGCTCAACAAGACACGCTTTTTTGTGGGAAGAAGGCAGCTTAATTGACCTTAATAGCTTGGTTGACCCCGGTATAGGTTGGGAACTTACTTCGGCGTTTGAGATTAATAATGGTGGAGATATTATTGGTGTTGGCAATTTTAACGGCGAACAGCGCGGCTTTATCGCCACAGCAGTACCCGAACCAACTTCAGTTTTGGGAGTATTGGGTTTAGGGTTATTTGGTCTTGGTGGTTTGCTAAAACGCAAGAAATAATCTCAGTGTAGAGACGTTGCATTGCAACGTCTCTACATCAAAATTAATACATATAATCAATAACGTCTAATTTTCCACTGCGCCTAAAGCTTTTAAGGTTGATTTTTGTGCTTGAGTCAAGCCTTTGACATTAGTAATTTGCATTCCTTCGTAAGGCCGAGGCGATCGCATAGATAAAAAACAATTTTCCGTTTCCAGATTCCAAACCTTAATTGTCTCATCAAAGCTACTGCTAAAAACAATTGGGTTGGGTATCGATGCAGACATTGCTAGAGAATAAACAATTCCTGTGTGTCCGGTCAAAGTTTGGGTACATTCGCAAGTTTGTAAATTCCATTGACGAATAGTTTGGTCAAAACCCGCACTCACTAATTGCCAATTATCGGCGGTAGGGAAAGCTGTCTGCATCGGTTGATAATAAATCGAAGTAACAGGGGCGGTATGTCCCTTTAATATATGCGTACATACTCTTGTAGTGATATTCCAGACACGGATAGTACAATCGAAACTACCACTAGCTAATTGTTGACCATCAGGACTAAAAGAAACTGCCCAGATGCTATTAGTATGACCTAGCAGCGTAAAAATACATTGTCCTGTGCAGACTTCCCACACTTTAATAGTTTGGTCAAAACTACTACTAGCCAACTGTTTGCCATCAGGACTAAAAGCTACCGCCGTTACTGACGCTGTATGTTCTGTCAAAGTTTGCAGGCATTTCCCGGTTTTTACTTCCCACACTTTAATAGTTTGATCGTAACTAGCGCTTGCCAAGTATTCGCCATCAGGACTAAAAACCACCGACCAAACCCAACTAGAATGACCCATTATAGTCCGCAGACATTCCCCAGTTTTATAGTTCCATAATTTAATAGTGCGATCGGCGCTACCTGTGGCTAAAACTTCTTCTTGAGGCGCAAAAGCTACACTCCAAACGCGGTTAGTATGTCCTTGGATGGTTTGACAGCATTCACCGCGAGCTAAATTCCATAATCTAATACTTTGGTCTTCGTGTCCGCTTGCTAAGAAACTACCATCATTACTTAAAGAAATCGCCAAAACTGAATTAGTATGTCCAATAATAGTGCGATCGCATTCCCCAGTTTTAATATTCCACAACGCCGTTGCATGGTCATCTGCGCCACTAGCTAATTGTTGATTGTCGGGACTAAAGGCCACACTCCAAACGCGGTTAGTATGTCCGATAAAAGTCTTTTTGCATTCAAGGGTTTTGACATCCCAAAGCTTGAGAGTTTGGTCATAACTGCTACTAGCCAACCATTGACCGTTGCTACTAAAACTCACGGCGGTAATTACCCCTGTATGGGCGGAAATGATGTTCAAGCATTGTCTAGTATTAACATCCCAAAACCTTAAAGTTTGGTCGTAGCCACCACTAACAAGAGTTTGCCCATCAAAGCTAAAAGCAACAGTTCTCACCCAGTTTGTATGTCCTTTGAGATAATGACAATTACCCGTTGCTAGATCCCATAGAGCGATCACATTGTCTTCAGATCCACTAGCCAGCATTCGTCCATCAGGACTAAAAGCCACCGACCACACACGCTCAGAGTGTCCTTGTAGTATGCGGGGAGGATTTTCGATATTTGTTAAATCCCAAAGCCTAATCTCTCGATCTTGACCGCTAGTAGCCAAAGTTTGCCCATCAGGACTAAAAGCCACCGTATTTACTGAATAAGTATGCCCTTCTAAAGTAGCTAGACAATTGCCCGTTTTTACATCCCAAAGCTTGACCAAATAATCATCCGCCACACTTGCCAAAAGCTGCCCATTAGGACTAAATGCGATCGCCCAAGCCCAATGTCTATGACCTTTGCAAATAGTTAATTGCTTACCATCGCTAACTTGGCAGATATGAATTTTGCCGCCAGTATCGCTAGTTGCGAGTAATTGATTATTGGGGCTAAAAGCAACACCAGTAATACCGCCAAAAGTTTCCGCAAATACACAGCGATCGATCTCTGCGTGAGTAAAATTGAATTGATGCAGTGTTACGTTAGGTAAGTAAGCTTGACGAATAGCCAAGTAAGAATAGTCCCTAGCATCACTAAGGTCAGTTTGCAGATGCCAATACAAGTTAAGCAAGTTTCCGGCAGCATAACCATTTTGGTAAGCAGAGTTATCCCGCAAAGTCCGCAACAGTTGATCGAGATGGGCTTTAAGTAGCTGCTTATTTTCAAAGCTATTTTTTAGCGCTTCACTTACAGGTTGCAGAATCAGCCGAATTTGCGCTTCGCGGATGTAGTCTTTGGCGGAGGCTTTAATTAAGGCATAGCTATTAAGTAACTGCAATTGGTGATGAGCTATTTCAGTATAAAACTGTTTAACTAAGCGCTCGGTTACATACTCCATAACTAAGGGTTGCTGGGTGCAGCCAAAAGTATTAATTTCAATAAGACTTCGCTTTTGCAAAGATTCCAGCACATCCATTAGTTCGCGCTGGGGAATTTTGGGGAGAATATCTGCGGACAATTCTTGCAACGTCACTCGTTCACGGGCAATTGCCAACCACTGCATGACTTGCTTTTCTAACTTCGACAAGCGATCGCATTGTTGTTCGAGTAAATCCCAGATATCGCCAAAAACAATAGTTCCTTGGTTAAAAAAGGCGCTAATATTGCCGCCAAATAAAGATTTAATTGTGGAAGCGGCAATTTTTAGCGCTAAAGGATTACCAGCATAGCGATTACTTAATTCCTTTGTGTCGTCAAATTGCGTTAAACCAACAGATGCCAGAATTATTTGCCCGGTTTCTTGAGCAACTCCCGTAATAGAGAGTGACTTTACAGGGAGAATTTCACCTTCTCTAGCCGACAATCCAACGGGTTTTTCTCGACTGGTTAACACCAAACAACTTTGATGACGCTCATCAGCAATGCGTCTAATTAGTTGTCCGTACCCTTCATAACCTTGACGATAGTTTCCTCCTCGTTCGCCACTTTGCAAGATTGTTTCAGTATTGTCAAGCACCAACAGACAGCGCGAGGAATTGAGGTATTTAATTAATAGAGAAATTTGCTCGTCAATACTTCCAGGTTTTTCGCCTGCTTGCTGGTTAGAAACAAATAAAATTAAGTCAGATAGCAGCTTTTCAATAGCTGGTGCATTACGCAGACTTCGCCAAATTACAAATTGAAAGTCTGCTTTTACTTGTTTGGCGATTTTCACTGCTAGAGCAGTTTTACCAATTCCGCCCATACCTAAAATTGTAATTAATCTACAGCGATCGCGTATCCATTGTTGCAAAGTAGCTAGTTCTGCAATTCGCCCGTAAAACACTGAAACATCTATCGCTTCTCCCCAATCTTGGCTCAAAGACGCTATGGGAGCAGGATTTATATTTTGTTGAGCCAAACGTTTGATAACTGTCTGACAATTTTGCTTATTTACTTTTTCCCCCAAACTATCAGAAAGTAGCAGCCACAATTTATAACCAGTGTCTTTAATATAGCCGCAGTCGTAGCCAGAGTTAGTTGCCATTTCTTGATAAGAATGACCTTGATAAGAGCAATCCAGAACAAGGCGTTGCATCTTATTCAATTGTTTGGGTTGTACAACTTGCTCAATAAATGCGATCGCATCTTCAACAGTCATTGGTACAAGGGGGGTAGATTATTTACTCACTACAAAGAGTATTATCTTAATTTCGGAGGCGATCGCGCTTAAATGCTAGATTATTTTAACTTTTCCCTTCAAATCCCAGCAATTCCTGACAAAAAGATGGAATAGTGCGATCGCGCATTCGCTTAACTACTGACTTTTATCTGACTTTTTACCGACCTTTTACCGACTGACAATCACCAGAGAGGAGACATATATTGATGTCATCCCAACTATAAATATGGTTTATCAAGTAAATGCCAAAGATATTTATCTCAGCAGGTCATTTTGACAGTGACCTTGGTGCTACCAGCAAACAAGCTTCCTACTCAATATAAAACGAGTCATTATTCCTTAAAACTCCTCTTACAAAGAGTTTGAGAACCATTAGGAGAAGGTTTTTCATGTTAACAGAAATTCAAAAAAAAGCTGCTCAAGCGATCGTTAATATCTTTGAAACTGGCTCGGTTCCAGGAAAATATGACTCTGTAGTTTCCGTTGCAGGCGATCCAGGAGGGTTGACCTATGGAGCCAAGCAGACAACCCTTAATAGCGGTAATTTGCACTTGTTAATCAAAGCTTACACAGAAGCAGAAGGGGCGTTATTTGCTGATGAGTTACAACCTTATCTCGGTCGATTGAAAAATAAAGTTCAAACTTTAAATCGAGATTCTACACTGCATGGAATTTTACGCCAAGCAGGTCGAGATTCCGTTATGGTTCAAGAGCAAGACGCTTTCTTTGATCGAGTTTATTGGACTCCTGCACTCAACAGTGCTGCTGCTATTAAAATTCAAACCGCCTTGGGAGTTGCAGTGGTTTTCGACAGTACCATTCATGGTTCGTGGGGGTTGATGCGCAGGGATAATTCATTCTAGAAGTAAAAATAGTTTATCGATGTCATGAGCAAGAAATCGTTCCGCCTTGGTTAGAGAATCGTAACCGCCCAGACGAGCAAGATTGATGGCGATATTGCGGATGATA
>JAABUN010002271.1_pt1 | contig 35237 bp, 29 predicted proteins | sample 5559311 | NCBI WGS metagenome assembly JAABUN01 (sample SAMN10711877, study PRJNA513370) | rock metagenome | isolation source: Antarctica rocks | place: Antarctica: Victoria Land, Siegfried Peak sud | reverse complement strand
CTCGCCCAGGCCCTGGCCGCCCCGCCCCCCGCCGATATCTACCTGCTGGCCGTGCCCGATGCGGCAGTGCCGGCCCTGGCTGCCGCTGGGGCCTGGCCGGCCGGGGCCGTGGTGGCGCACGTGGCCGGGGCGCTGGCGCTGGCCAGCCTGGGCCGGCCGCCAGACCTCGGTACCGGGGCCGGGGTGCTGTATCCGCTCCAGACTTTTAGCCCCGGCCGCGCCATCGACTGGGCCACGGTGCCGCTGTTCGTGGAGGCCACTGACCCGGCCGCCGAGGCCCGGCTGCTGGCGCTGGCCCAGCGCCTCAGCCGGCGCGTGGCCCTGCTCGACTCGGCCCAGCGGCTGCGGCTGCACCTGGGGGCCGTGTGGGCCAGCAACTTCACCAATCACCTGCTGGGCGTGGCCCAGGCCGTGCTGGCCGAAGCCGGCCTGCCCTTCGGGCTGCTGCACCCGCTGGTGCACGAAACCATAGCCAAGGCCCTGGCCGCCCAGCCGTCGGCTTTTGGGGTGCAAACCGGACCCGCCGTGCGCCACGACGCGCCCACGCTGGCGGCCCACGCGGCGGCCCTGGCGGCGCATCCGGCCTGGCAGGTGCTCTACGCCGACCTCACGGCCAGCATTCAGGCGGCGGCGATGGATGAGTAATGCGGCGGCGGGAGCCTTAACTTTGCGCTTTGCATCAAGCCCGCCGGGCATCTCTATTTTGACTCCCTCCACTATTATTTTTCAGTTTCAGGACGGCCAGCCCGCCCAGACGCACGTGGCCGCCAGTGGCGAGTCGGTGCTCGACGTGGCGCTCAATAATGGCATCCAGCTGCAACACAACTGCGGCGGCGTGTGCGGGTGCAGCACCTGCCACGTATATATCGACCAGGGGGGTGACGAGCTGCCCGAAATTTCCGAAAAGGAAGAAGACTTCATCGACCGGGCTATCAACCCGCGTATCAATTCGCGCCTCGCCTGCCAGTGCGTGCTGCCCAACGAGGCGCTAAAGGTGGTGGTTACCCTACCCCCCCAGCACTTCCTGGGACACTAGCTTTATAATTATGAATGGAGAATTATGAATGATGAATTACGCGACAGTCGTATTTTTCCGGCAGCTATCGTGGACTCTTTGCTTTTGTATTTCCTCGTTTTAATTCATAATTCTCTATTCATCATTTATAATTCAACAAAGTGAACCATTACGAGCCGCCCATTCAGTGGGCCGACCACGAAGACGTAGCTATCGCGCTGTACGAAAAATTTGGCGACGACTTTGCGGAGGCCAAAATCTACCGCATTCGCTTTACCGAATTAATTGAATGGGTGCTGGAACTGCCTAACTTTGAGGGCACCCGCGAGCAAGCCAACGAAGGCCACCTCGAACAGATTCAGGCCAAGTGGGTATATGAGTGGCGCGACCACCAGTAGCCAACCCCGCTTGTCCAGTTTGCGTACAACCAACTCACTGGCATTAAAGGCACCAGTTCTTTTTGCCACGTGAGTGGCAGCCTCTTTTTTTTTCTTTGCCAACCACCATGAAAACTGGGACAGTAAAATTTTTCAATGAAGCCAAAGGTTTTGGCTTTATTACTGACGACAATACGAAAGAAGACTTCTTCGTACACATTACGGGTCTCAACGGCGGCCAGATTCAGCAAAACGACCGCGTAGAGTTCGAGACGCAGGAAGGTCGCAAGGGCGTGAATGCCGTGAACGTAAGGCGCGTATGAGTCAACTGAGCAGCTAAACGCTGCTTTTGTTCGAAAGCCCCCGCCGGTTGCCGGCGGGGGCTTTTTGCTGTAGGCCGGGGCCGGGCGGGCGGGCAGTATCTTCGGGCTTTCGTGCCCCGAATTATGCCCGCTGCTCCTATGCCTGCGCCCACTACCGGGCCGCCTCCCGGCAACGCCGGTGAGCTGCTGCCGGCCGGCCCCAACCAGGCCGGCCGGCTGGCGCGGGCCGTGCCGGGGCTGGTGCGCTGGCCCAACCTGGCCATTATGCTGCTGAGCCTGGTGCTGGTGCGGGTGCTGCTGCTGCCGGGGCAGCCGCTGGGGGGGGGGCTACTGGCCCCGCGGTTTGGGCTGCTGGTGCTGGCGGCGCTGCTGGTAGCGGCGGCCGGCTATATTATCAACGACTATTACGACGTCAAGATTGACGCCATCAACCGGCCCGCCCGGCTGGTGGTGGGGCGGCTGCTGCGCCGCCGCCACGCCATGCTGGCCCATGTGGTGCTGAGTGGGGTAGGGGTGGTGCTGGCTGCGGCCCTATCGTGGCGCCTGGGGGCCGTTACGCTGGGCGCGGCGCTGCTGCTGTGGGGCTACTCGGCGCGCTTCAAGCGCCTGCCGCTGGTGGGCAACGTCAGCATTGCCACGCTTACGGGCGCGCTCATTCTGCTGCCCGCCCTGCTGCCGCTTGCTACCCCCGAGGGCCGGCTCAAAGCCGTGTGGCTCTACGCCTTAGCGGCTTTCTTGCTCACGGCGGTGCGCGAAATAGTGAAGGACCTGGAGGATATGCGCGGCGATGCCCAGCACGGCTGCCGCACGCTGCCGCTGGTGTGGGGGGTAGCGCGCAGCAAGTGGGTAGCCGGGTTCTTTCTGGTGTGCCTGGGCGTGCTGGTGCTGGGCGTGGCCGGGCAGCTGCTGGCCTGGGGCCGCTGGCCGCTGGCCGCGTGGCTGCTGGGGCTGGTGCTGGGGCCACTGGGCTGGCTGGCCTACCTGCTACTGCGGGCCGACCGCCGCCGCCACTTTCGCCAGCTCAGCGCGTGGTGCAAAGGCATTATGCTGGCCGGGGTGCTGAGTATGCTGCTGGTATAGCGCCGGTAGCCGGGAGCTGGGGCCTTGCGCTACGCAAAATACTATTTGCTTGACCTGCTGACGGGCGCAAAACAGGGGGTAGGGCTTGATGACGTTTGGTTTATCGGTACGCGTTCCGCACCTTTACATCTTAACAAAAGGATTATACTAATTACTTGCGTAAAAGTGATAGACTTCCTTTGATTGCGGTCCTCGCTCCAAGTTGATTTTTAGTTTCTATATATGCCTGGTTTTATTCCGGTGCAGTTGGATGGAAGGGTAAGTTGGTGGTGGTTGAGCGTATGGCTGCTGGGCGCGCCCCTTGCCGGCCTGGCCCAGCGCGCGCCCGTGAGCGGCAGCGTGGCGGGCCCGGCCGGCGCGGCCGTTGAGCTGGCAACCGTGACGCTGCACCGCGCTGCCGATTCAGTAGTGGTTAAAACGGAGTTCAGCAACGCGGCCGGCGATTTTCGGCTGGAGGCACTGGCCGGGCAGCGCTACCTCGTGTCGGTGGCGCAGGTGGGCTATAAGCGGTACTGGAGCCCGGCTTTTGAGTTGCCGGCGGCCGGGCAGGCACTGGGCCAGGTGCGGCTGGTGGCCAGCCAGGCCACGGCGCTCAAGGACGTGACCGTGACCGGCCGCAAGCCGCTGTTTGAGCACCAGGCAGACCGCACGGTGGTAAACGTGGCCGACAGCCCGCTCTCGGCCGGGGCCACTACCTTCGACGTGCTGGGCCGCGCGCCGGGTGTGACCGCCGATGGCGCCAACAACCTGGCCCTGCGCGGCCGGCAGGGCCTGCTGGTGGTCATTGATGGCAAGCGCGTGCCGCTGACGGGTACTGAGCTGGCCGACTACCTGCGCGCGCTGCCCGCCGAGCAGGTGCAGCGCATCGAGCTCATTACCAACCCGCCCGCCAGCTACGATGCCCAGGGCGGGGCCGGCGTGATTGCCATCACGCTCAAAAAAGACCAGCGCCTGGGCACCAACGGCAGCGCCAACGCCAGCTACGGCCGCGGCGAATACGGCAAGTTCATCGGCGGCCTGGCGCTGAACTACCGCCGCAAAAACCTCAATATCTACGGCAACTACGCCTACACCGACCGCCGGGGCTACCTGCGAATTGACTTTGACCGGCAGTATGCCGCCGCGCCGCCGCTGCCCGCCGCCAGCAGCCTGATAGCCAGCGAGCGCCTCACCTGGCTGCGCTCGCACAGCGGCAAGGTGGGCCTCGACCTCACGCTGAGCAAGCGCACGCTGCTGGGCGTGTCGGCCACCGGGCTGGCCAGCCAGACTATCACCACCACCAACTCAAACATTCAGTTTTTTGATGAGAACCGCCAGCCGGCCAGGCACTACACGTCGCTGGCCGACCAGGACATTAAGCGGCCCAATGGCAGCGTCAACCTGAACCTGCGCCACACCTTTGCCGACTCGGCCGGAGCCAGCTCGCTGGCCTTCGATGCCGACTACGCGCGCTACAACACGACCCGCCTGCTGGGGCTGTACACGTATTTTGACGCCCCTACCTCCCCCACCACCCTGCTAAGCGGCGACCAGCGCAGCAACCTGGATATTGGCGCGGTGAAGGCTGACTACAGCCAGCCCCTGCCCCACCGCGCGCGGCTCGACGCCGGGGTCAAGGCCACGCGCATCGCGTCGGACAACAACGTAGTGTTCGTGAACACGGTCAATGGCGTGAGTACCATTAACCCCGACATTTCCAGCCAGTTTCAGTACCACGAAAACGTGAATGCTGCCTACGCTACCGTGTCGGGCGCGCGGGCGGGCACTACGCTGCAAGCCGGCCTGCGCGCCGAGCAAACCAATACCCTGGCCGAAACGCCGGGGGGTAGCAGCCGCGAGCGGCACTACATTCAGCTGTTTCCCAGCTTGTTGGTGCAGCACTCCCTGAGCAAGCAACACGCGCTGGCCCTGGCCGTGGCGCGCCGCATCGACCGGCCCAGCTACGGCCAGCTCAACCCGCTGCGGGCCTACCTCGATGCCACGTCGTACATCGCCGGCAACCCCGACCTGGTAGCCAGCACCAGCTACAATTTCGAGCTGACGCATACCTACAAGCAGAAATTCAGCACGGCTCTGGCGTATTCGCGCACCGACCAGCCTATTGTGCCCGCAGTGCAGCTCTCGCCCGATGGCAACCGGGTAGTGGTGAACCGCGACGTGAACCTGACCACCCGCCATTTCTACACGCTCACGCTCACCGCCCCGCTGGAGATAGCCAAGTGGTGGACGCTGTACGCCAACGGGTTGGCGTACTATGACCGCTACGTAGGTACCCTGGAAAATACTTTCCTCGACCGTGGTCAGTTTTCTTATAACCTGACGCTAAACAACAGCTTCACCCTACCCCACGGCTGGTCGGCCGACGTGAGCGGGCTGTACGAGTCGCGTAACGTGGGTGGTTTTCAACTGCTGCAAGAGCGGGGGCAGGTGGCGGCGGGTATCCAGAAAAGCCTGTGGAACAAGCAAGGTACCCTGCGCCTGAACGTGAGCGATATTTTCTACACCACCCCGCAGCGTGTCACTTCTGACTACATCAATTTCAGCGAGTATTTCCGGGCGCGCATGGACTCGCGGGTAGGCACCGTCGCTTTCACCTACCGCTTTGGCAATACGAAAGTGGCCGCTGCCCGCAAGCGCGCCGCCGGGGCCGATGAGGAGCTGCGCCGCGCCGCCGGCCAGTAGATGAATGCCGCGTGTAGGCAGTATCTTGTTGGAAAATAAGGAATCGTGGGTGATAAGGCTTTGCTCAGTCAACCGCCTACCCCTGTTTTCCGTTGAGGTCCCCATACGCCTCCACTTTATTGTTTTATGCGCATTTTTTCGCTACTATTAGCTGGGTTGCTTACAATTGCCCTTGGCGCTTCGGCCCAGACCCCGCCCGGCGACCCGCCCCTGGAGATAAAGCCTCCCAAGACACCCAAACGAATTACTATTTTGCCCGTGCCCGTGCTGTTCTATCAGCAGGAAACCGGCGCCGGCTACGGCCTGGGCGGCTTGCTGAGCGGCCGGCTGGGCACCGACACCCTCACGCGCGCCTCCAACGCCCGCGTCCAGTTCTGGACCACCCAGAAAAGCCAGTCGCTCGTGCAGTTCGTGCACACTATCTACTCGCCCGGCGAGAAATATTACCTGAACGGCGAAATCAGCTCCTATAAAAACCGGCTCTACTTCTTCGGGGTCGGCAACAATCCTCCGCAGGTGCAAACCGCCCACCGCTCGTTCGTGGACTTTCAGCTGTTCATCATCAACCAGCGCATCCAGAAAAGTATCGCCCATAATCAGTTCCTGGGCCTGCAATACCGTTTGTCGCGCGTGTTTAACCTCGACGAGGAAAAGGGCCGGGTAAATGATAATGGCGACGCCATTCTGGGCCAGCCCAACTACCTGCTGGTTGACCCACGCGTTGACCTGCGCCAGACGCGCAATTTCAGCCTCTCCGGTATTGGGCCGGTCTATACCCTCGACAGCCGCGACGTGGCCCTGGCCGCCTCGCGGGGCAACCTGCTCGACTTGCAGGTGATGTTTAACGGGGGCTTTGTTGGCTCCGATTACAACTTCGTGCGCTACCAGATTGACGCCCGGCACTACCAGCGCATTTTCGGCGACAAAACCATTCTGGCGCTCCAGTTTCTGGGGCAGTTTCACTCGGGCAACGTGCCGTGGTACGGGCTGGCCGGCATCGGGGCCAACCTGGGCGGCACGCTCTACGACAACGCCAATATCATGCGCGGTATCTACGAGCAGCGCTTCCGCGACCGGCAACTGGTGAGTGCCCAGGCTGAGCTGCGCCAGCACCTGTTCTGGCGATTCGATGGGGCGGCTTTCGTGGGGGCGGGCCAGGTTGGCTACAACCTCAGCGACTTTACTTTCGACGGCCTGCACGCGGCCGGCGGCCTCGGGTTTCGCTTCAACTTCATCCGCCGCGACCGCGTGAATCTGCGTTTTGACTACGCGTTTGGCACCGACCCCGGCTTTTATTTCGCCATCGGCGAGGCTTTTTAAGCTGCTATAAGCCCCTGCCAAAAGCCGCGCTATCCTCCTTGGGTAGCGCGGCTTTTGATTTTTGGCTAACAATATTAGCTAGACATTTATTTAGATTAAAATACTGATAAAAAACAGATTATGCTAAAATTAAGCTTGAATAATTCTTGAAATTATTGAGAAATAATAAAAATTGTTGCGCTATTGCTCATCCTTGCGCGGGGGCGGGCGTACACAGCTTTCATTATGGACCAACTTGCCACGCCAGCCCGCTTTCACGCCACGCGTGAGGCGATGGCCACCGCTCCACCGGCCCTGCTGCCTCAGCCTCCCACCGAAGAGCAGCTTCTACGCCAAATCGAGCGGACCCTTCACCGCCAGCTACCCCCTCCGTGCGCGGCGCTGCAAGCCTGCGTCATTATTCCGGCCAAGGATGAGGCTGCCAACCTGCCGGCCACGCTGGCCGCGCTGGCCGCCCAGACTACCCTCGGCGGCCAGGCCCTGCCCAGCGGAATGATAGAAGTATTGGTGCTGGCCAACAATTGCCTCGACCGCACGGCGGCTACCGTGCGCCAGGCCGCCCGCCGCCACCCCAACCTGGTGCTGCACGTGGCCGAAGTGCAGCTGCCTTACCCACAAGCCCACGTGGGCCGGGCGCGCCGCCTGCTGCTTGACGAAGCTGCCCAGCGCCTGGAAAGCACCATCGGGCCCACCGGCGTATTGCTGAGCACCGATGCCGACACGCTGGTGGCCTCTACCTGGCTGGCCGCCACGCTGCGCGAAATAGAGCTGGGCGCCGAAGCCGTGGGCGGCCGCATTCTCACCCAAACCGCCACCACTACCGAGCGCTGCCCCGTGCGGCGCACCCAGCTTAGCGACGCGGCCTACCGGGTGCTGTTGCGTCAGCTCGAAGACCTGCTGGACCCCTGCGCGGCCGACCGCTGGCCCTGCCACCACCAGCACTACGGGGCCAGCCTGGCCCTCACGGTGCGGGCCTACCGGCGGGTAGGGGGCCTGCCGGCGGTGCCGTTTCTGGAAGATGAGGCGCTGTGGCAGTTGCTGGTGCAACAAGACCTGCCGGTGCGGCACAGCCCGCACGTACAAGTGTACACCTCGGCGCGCCGCTGTGGCCGCGTCGAGGTAGGTCTGTCGTGGCAGCTCCGCGAGTGGGAAGCCCTGAGCGCCCAGCATCGCGAGCCGCACGTGCCCTGCCCACACGAGCTGGTGCGGGTGTGGCGCGCGCGCCGCCGCCTGCGCGCCTGGTGGCAGCAAGGTGCCCGCACCGCAGGCCCCGAGCTGGCCCGCCTGGCCCGCGCCGTAGAAGTACCCACCGCCGACCTGCTGACGCAGGCGCGCCAGGCCCACACCTTCGGCCAGCTCTGGCAGTGGGTAGAGGCCACGCGCGGTGCCGTGCTGCCCGTGCCGCTCAGCGGCGCTCTGCGCGCCTTGCGCACTTACCTACGCGAGGGAGTTACTGGTTTGTAGTTCCTGGTTCCTGGTTCCTGACATCTATATGCTTGAGATGAATAACTAAGAACCAGAAGCTAGAAGGAACCAGGAACTTCAAATAAATCGAGCCGGTACTTGTCGGCGCGGTGGCCGTGTAAGTGCTTTAGTAGGCCTTGCGGACCAGCTTTTTGTAGAAAAAACTCATGCACTTCGTCGCCGGTCTGGGGGTAGTCGGGCACTACGGGCGTCCAGTGCACCAGCAGCAGTTGCGCGCCGGGGGGTAGGGCGGCCAGCATGAGGTCGGCGGCGCGGGCCAGGTCGGCGGGCGACCAGTAATAGCCCACTTCCGAGAGCATAATCAGGTCAAACTGACCATCCGGAAACTCGTTCGGCACTTGCAGCCGCCGCAGCGTAACCTGCGGCAGGTGCGCGCACCGCTGCCGCGCCTGAGCCAGCGCCGCCTCGCTCACATCCACACTCAGCAGCTGGCCACAGCGCGGGGCCAGTTGCGTGGTGAGCACGCCAATGGAGCAGCCAATCTCAAAAGCCCGCTCGTAGCGCGACCTGGGCAGCGAGGCCAGCGTGTCGGCATATTTCGCGCGCTCGTAGGGGCTGCTGGTAAAGGCCCAGGGGTCCTCATTGGCCCGGTACACGTCGTCGAAGTAATTGGGGTCAAGCGTATTGGGCTGGTTGGAGTTCATGGGGGTAGGGGGCTGCGATGAACACTTCGGTAGGTTGGGCAAAATGCGCCAGCATGGTTTCCGACAGCAAAAAGCCGCTGGGGTCGTCGGTAATCGTGCCGGGGGCCAGCTGCGAACGGTGGGCCGCGATAGCGCGCTGCTTCCGGGCCAGCACGCTGCTGATGTCGAGCCGAAAGCCGGTGCCCTCGCCGGGCTGGGGCAGGTCGGCGGGCGCGGCGCGCTCCCAGGCCCACACCACGTATTCGAGGTGGCGCGGGGGGGTAGGGAGCCGCGCCAGGGCGGCGGCCGTGAGCAGGCTGCTGGCGCGGTGGTCGGGGTGCGGGTCGCGCCGCCAGGGCACCAGCACCGTATCGGCCTGCTGCTCGGTAATGAAGGCTGCCAGCCGGTCGGCGGCGGCTTCAAAAGCGGGACCTTCGCTGGGCACCTGGCTATCGGGCAGACCCAGGTAGCGCACGTTGTTTTCATCTACCTCCAGCACGGCCAGTGCGTGGCGCAGCTCGGCGTAGCGCAGCTCGCGGCGGGCAACCGGCGAAAACTCCCGCGAGTGCGGGTGCGACATGCTGCCATCGCTCACCAGCGCGGCCGCCACGGGCTGGCCCGCCTGGCGCAACAAAGCCAATAATCCCCCGCAGCCCAGGGCCTCATCGTCGGGGTGCGGAACGACGATGACGACGCGCCCCAGCGTGGCCGCGTAGCTGGCCGGCCGCAGGGGGTAAGAGGCGAAGGGTAGCTCAGACATGCCAGGTAATGAGTCAGCTAAAACAGTTCTGGAATTTGTGTGACAGAATTAAACATGATAAATTAAAAATTTGACAACCAGATTTTTAATTTATCATGTTTAATTCCAAAAAAGCGCCTACCCCGGCCACAGCTGGTAAGCCGGCTTATCCGACGCCAGCGCGAAGCGGCCGATGTCGGCCTGAGCGGCGTCGGGGGCGGGCTGGCGCAGGTAGTGGGTCAGGTCGCGGTGCAGGCGCTCGAAGGGCTCGGGCTGGAGCAGGCCGCGCGCGCCTACACTACGCTCAGCCAGGCGCAGGGTTTGCAGGCAAATGTCTTCGGTAGTGGTGCGCAGGGCGTTGACGTAGGCCGCCAGGGCGTCGAGGCGGGCGGGCGGCAGCACCTCGGCCGGGGTGGAGGGTAGGGCGGCGTGCTCGGCCGCGCCGCGCAGCCAGCGCTGGCCGGTTTCGTGCAGCAGCAGCATTTCGCCCAGGCGCTGGCGCTGGTAGGGGTCGTCGGTGCGGCCCAGGCGGCGCAGGAAGCGGCGGGTTTCGTCGAGCACGGCGGCGGCTCCGCCCAGCTGCACGGCCGCGAAGCGCGCCGCCCCGCCCCCAAACCACGGGGCGCGGTAGTAGTCGTTGGGCTGGCCCACCAGGTCATCAGCCCCGATTTCGAGGCCCGTAAAATCGGCCCGGAAGCTGGCCGTGGCCCGCATCCCCAGGGGCCGCCAGAAGCTGCGGTCCGGCACCGGCGGCTGCTCGTCGGCGCGCAGCAGCACCAGCTGCCAGCCGGTGGGCGAGGGGGGGGTAGGGGCCGGCACGGGCGGCAGGCTGGGCCCCTGGTCGCGGCGCGCGGCGGGCGCAGATGGCGCGGTCAGCATCCCGGTCAGCACCGGCCGGGTGATGTGCCCCGCGCCCGAGGCAAACGTCTTGGCTCCGCGCAGCCGGTAGCGGCCGGGCGTGGCTGGCAGCGGCTCCAGGTGCACGCCCCCGGCCGGGTTTTCGGTATTCCAAACGCCAAAGACGTGGCCGGCGCGGGCATCAGCGGCGGCGCGGGCCAGCTGCGCCGGGGTGCCGAAGCAACGAATTAGTAATAAGGCATTCACGTGGCCTTCCCAGAGGCGGCCCACCGCCAGATTGCCGCGCCCGATGTGGTAAAGGGCCTGCAACAGCGCCAACGCGGCGGCCGGCTCGCCCAGGCCCACGCCGCCCAGGCTGGGGGGTAGGGCAGCCGTGAGCAGGCCCGCCTCGCGCAGCCAGGTCATCTCCTGCGCCGGAAAGCCGCCGATGGTATCGGTGGCCGCCGCCTGGGCCAGCAGGCGCGGGGCCAGCTGCGCGGCGGCGGCTACCACGCTGGCGAGCGTGGGAGGGGTGTGCTCAGGCGCTTCGGGCGACTTAAAAAAGGCAAGCAGGTCGGCGGGAGTGAATTCAGTCATCAAGAAGCGTGAGCAAGCGATTAAGTTATACTAACTCCAAACCGCGCAAACGAGTTGCCGGCCGGGCGCGGGCCGGCAGTTTTCGGTTTTTCTGATTTCTGGCCCCGGCCGCCCCGGTTAGTGGGGCTACCTTTGCGGCGCCAAGCCCTTACCGCGGTTGGCCGGGTAGGGGGGAGGCAGTTTTTGCGCTCCGCACAGCATTTTACCCCCCAAACTTTCCCTGCCAATGTCCGCCGCTCGCCCCATTCGCGCCGCCCTGCTTTCCGTGTACCACAAAGACCGGCTGGCCCCGCTGGTTGCCACGCTGCGCCGCCTCGGCGTCACGCTCTACTCCACGGGTGGCACCCAGAAATTTCTCGAAGAGCAAGGTGCTGAAGTAACCGCCGTCGAAGACCTGACCGGCTTCCCCGAAGTATTCGGCGGGCGCGTGAAGACGCTGCACCCCAAGGTATTCGGCGGCATTCTGCACCGCCGCCACGAGGCCGGCGACCTGGCCCAGGCCGCGCAGCACGGCATCCCGCCCATTGATTTGGTGGTGGTCGATTTGTATCCTTTTGAGGAAACCGTGGCCAGCGGCGCGCCCGAAGAAGAGGTGATTGAGAAAATCGACATCGGCGGTATTGCCCTGCTGCGGGCCGCCGCCAAAAACTACCGCGACGTGCTGGTAATCAGCTCGCGCGACCAGTACGAGGCCGTGACTCAGCTGCTGGAAGAAACCAATGGCAGCCCCAGCCTCGACGACCGCCGCCACTACGCCGCCGCCGCCTTCGCCACCACCAGCCACTACGATACGGAGATTTTCAATTTCTTTAATGAGAAACCAGGAATGAAGAATGAGGAATTAGAAGGTAACGAATTCGCTAATTCCTCATTCCTCATTCCTAATTCTAAATTCCCCACTACCCCGCTCCGCTATGGCGAAAACCCGCACCAGGCGGGCGCCTTCCTCGGCGACCTCACGGCGCTGTTTGACCAGCTGCACGGCAAGCAATTGAGCTATAATAATTTGGTGGACGTGGACGCCGCCGTGCAGCTCATGCGCGAATTCGCGGGCGGGCCGCCGGCCGTGGCCATCCTCAAGCATACCAATGCCTGCGGCGTGGCCCAGGCCGCCGACCTGCACGCGGCCTACGTCAACGCCCTGGCCTGCGACCCGGTGTCGGCCTTCGGCGGGGTCATTATCGTGAACCAGGAAGTGGACCTGGCCACGGCGCAGGAGCTGAACAAGCTGTTCTTTGAAGTGCTCATCGCGCCCGCGTTTGCCGCCGATGCGCTGCCAGTGCTGCAAAGCAAGAAAAACCGCATTCTCCTGAAGCAGAAGCCGGTGCAGTTTCCGGCCAAGCTCTTCAAAACCCTGCTCAACGGCGTGATTGAGCAGGATGCCGACCTGACCACCGAAACGGCCCAGGACTTCCGCGTCGTCACGAAATCGGCCCCTACCCCCGACGAAACGGCCGCCCTGGAATTTGCCCTGAAAATCTGCAAGCACACCAAGAGCAATACCATCGTGCTGGCCCGGCCCGGCCAGCTGCTGGCCTCGGGCGTGGGCCAGACCTCGCGCGTGGATGCCCTGCGCCAAGCCATTGAGAAGGCCGCGAGCTTCGGCTTCGACCTGCACGGCGCCGTGCTGGCGTCGGATGCGTTTTTTCCTTTCCCCGACTGCGTTGAAATCGCGGCGGCGGCCGGCGTGCGCGCCGTGGTGCAGCCCGGCGGCTCCATCAAGGACCAGGACTCGATTGATACCTGCGACCGCCTGGGCCTGGCGATGGTGCTGACGGGGGTGCGGCACTTCAAGCACTAGGGCCGTATGAGCCTAACTGCCGAGTTGTCATTGCGAGCGCTCCACTGCGTTGCGCTCGCAATGACAGCTGGCTTCAATACCCAGCCCTACCCCCCGTTCTATGCACGAAATCGAGCTACTCGTTATCCTACTGGCCGTGACCACGGCGCTGGCCGAGGTGGCCAACCGGCTGCGCATCCCGTACCCCGTGCTGCTGGTACTGGCGGGCCTGGCACTGAGCCTGTTGCCGGGCCTGCCGCCGGTGTCGCTGGCGCCCAACCTGGTGTTTTTCGTGTTTCTGCCGCCGCTGCTGTACTCGTCGGCCTGGCAGCTGTCGTGGTCGGCTTTCAGGAGTGAGATTCGGCCGATTGGGCTGTTGGCGGTAGGCTGCGTGCTGTTTTCGCTGGTGCTGGTGGCGACCGTGGCGCACTACGTGTTGCCCGGTTTTGGCTGGGGGCCGGCCTTCGTGCTGGCGGCCATTATTGCGCCCACCGATGCCGTGTCGGCCTCGGTAGCCACCAAGGGGCTGCCCATTTCGCGGCGCATTATCGCCATTCTGGAAGGCGAAAGCCTGGTGAACGACGCTACCGGCCTCATTGCCTACCGCTACGCGGTGGCGGCGGTGGTCACGGGGCAGTTCGCGCTGGGCGTGGCGGCCGGGCAGCTGGTGCTGGTGGCGGCCACGGGCGTGGGGGTAGGGCTGGCGGTGGGGGCCATGTTTTACCTGGTGCACCGGCTCTCGCGCACCAGCGTCACCGTTGATACCAGCCTGGGCCTGCTCACGCCCTACGCCGCCTACCTGCTGGCCGAAACCGCGCACGGCTCGGGGGTGCTGGCCGTGGTAGCGGCCGCCCTGCTGATGAGCCAGTATTCGGCGCGCGTCTTCACCCACGAAGGCCGCTTGCAGTCGGCCGCCGTGTGGGATACGCTGTCATTTCTGCTCAATGGCCTGGTGTTCATATTAATAGGCTTGCAGCTACCGGCCATCGTGGCGGGCGTAGACCCCGGCCTGCGCTGGCCGCTGCTGGGCTACGGTGTGCTCATCAGCCTGGCGGTGCTGGGCGCGCGCATGTTGTGGGTGTACCCCACTTCCTCGCTGCTGCGCCGGCTGGCGGGCATTGGCCACTCCAGGCAGCAGCAGCTGTCGGCGGGCGAGGTCACGCTCATTGGCTGGGGCGGCATGCGCGGGGTGCTGTCGCTGGCCGCCGCGCTGGCCCTACCCCTGGCGTTGCCCACGGGCGCGGGCTTTCCGCAGCGCAATCCTATTCTGCTGCTCACTTTCGTCGTCATTCTGATTTCGATACTGGCGCAGGGCCTCACGCTGCGGCCGCTCATCGGCTGGCTGGGCATTGAGGCCGACGACCGGGCCGAGCACGAAGAGCTGGCGCTGCGCGTGCGCCTGACCAGCCAAACCATCGACTACCTGGCCAGCCCCGCCGCCACCGACCAGGCCCCGGCCGAAATCCTGACCCGGATGCAGCACCGCTACAGCCAACGCCTGGAGCGCCTGCGCCGCCGCGAAAACTCGCCCGGCGAGGCCCTGCCCGAGTTGGCCCTTACCCCCTTCCAAAAGCTGCAAGAGGTGATTATTCACTACGAGCGCGGCGTGCTCGACCAGCTGCGGCGCGAGCAAAGCACCAGCGAAGAAGTACTACGCAAGCTCGAAAACGAGCTGGATTTGGAGGAAGGCCGCCTGGCCCTGGACAAGGCGCAATAAGGAGAAAAGTAATGGGAGTAATGGGTAATAAAAGAACGTCATGCTGACGAAGGAAGCATGACGTTCTTTTATTACCCATTACTCCCATTACTTTTCTCCACTGCGTTCTATCGTACCTTTGTTTCTTGCTAACGCTACTTATTCCGCGCGGAGCTATCTAAATGGGGTTCTTCAATTTTTTGACCAGCGACATTGCCATTGACCTGGGCACTGCCAATACGTTAATCATTCACAATGACAAGATTGTGGTGGACGAGCCGAGCATCATTGCCAAGGACCGCACCACCAACAAAGTCATCGCGGTGGGCACCAAAGCCCAGCAGATGCACGAAAAAACGCACGATAATATCAAGACCATCCGGCCGCTGAAGGACGGCGTTATCGCCGACTTCCACGCCGCTGAGGAGATGATAAAAGGCCTCATCCGGCTCATCGACACGCGCAACCGGCTGTTTCAGCCCTCGCACCGCATGGTTATCTGCATTCCGAGCGGCATTACGGAAGTGGAGAAGCGTGCCGTGCGCGACTCGGCCGAGCACGCCGGCGCCAAGGAGGTGTGGATGATTCAGGAGCCGATGGCGGCGGCCATTGGCATCGGCATCGACGTGGAGCAGCCCGTGGGCTCGATGATAATCGACATTGGGGGCGGCACCACCGAGATTGCCGTTATCGCCCTCTCGGGCATCGTGTGCGACCAGTCGATTAAAACGGCGGGCGACGTCTTCAACCAGGATATTCTGGACTACATGCGCCGGCAGCATAATTTATTGATTGGCGAGCGTTCGGCCGAGCGCATTAAAATTGAAGTGGGCGCGGCCCTGACCGAGCTCGACGTGACGCCGCCCGACTACGAGGTGCGCGGCCGCGACCTGATGACGGGCATTCCGAAAGTCATCAAGGTAACGTCGTCGGAAATCGCCATCGCGCTCGATAAGTCAGTAGCCAAAATAGAGGAAGCCGTGCTCAAGGCCCTGGAAATCAGTCCGCCCGAGCTGTCGGCCGATATCTACGAAAACGGCATTCACCTCACCGGCGGCGGCGCGCTGCTGCGCGGCCTCGACAAGCGCCTGGCCGCCAAAACCAAGCTGCCCATTCACATCGCCGAAGACCCGCTGCGCGCCGTGGTGCGCGGCACCGGCAAGGCAATTAAGGACATTCAGGCATTCCGGGGCGTACTGCTGACTTAATTAGGTTACTGCCGACCAAATCGTTTGTCATCGCGAGGAGGAACGACGAAGCAATCTTTCCTCGACGTTCGCATCAGCTAAGCGCACGGAAGGAAAGATTGCTTCGTCGTTCCTCCTCGCGATGACAAACGATTTTTAGCCTTTCACTCCTGATTTTTCATGCGTAATCTCATTGCGTTTCTGCTGCGCTACCAGGGGGTGATGCTCTTCGTGCTGCTGGAAGTGGTGAGCCTGTTCTTGTTTATTACCAATAGCTCGTACCAGCGGGCGGCGTTTTTCAACTCGGCCAATGCCTACGCGGGCGTGGTGCTGGCGCGGCGCACCCAGGTGGCCAACTACTTCAGGCTCGATGAGCTAAACCGGCAGCTGCTGGCCGATAACGCCCGGCTGCGCCAGCAGCTCTACCCCCCCGATTTTACCCGGCGCGAGGCCGATTCGCTGCCCGTGGGCCGCGACACGCTGGGCCACGTTATCTACCGCCACCTGGGGCCCGGCCCGGCCCGGCCGGTAGAAAACCCAGGCACCAGGCACCAGGCACCAGGCACCAACTCCCCCGACACCTTATTGCTGGCGGGCGTGCGGCTGGCCGCCCGCGATGCCGCCTACCCCCTGGTGCCCGCCCGAGTGCTCAACAACTCGCTGCGGGCCGTGGATAACTACCTGACCCTGAACGTGGGCGCGGCCGACGGCGTGCAGCCCGGCCTGGGCGTGATGAGCGCCACCGGCGTGGTGGGCCAGGTGAAGTCGGTGAGCACGCACTACGCCACGGTGTTTTCGCTGCTGCACTCCAAGATGGCGGTGGCGGCTAAGATAAAGCGCGACGGTACCTTTGGCAGCGTGAAATGGCCCGGCGACGACTACAGCTACGCGCTGCTCGACTACGTTCCGCGCCAGAACCGCCTGGTGGTGGGCGACTCGGTGGTGACGTCGGGCTACAACGCCGTGTTTCCGGAGGGCGTGCTGGTGGGCACCGTGGAGTCGTTCGTGAAGGAGCCGGACAAGAATTTCTGGACGGTAAAGCTGCGGCTGGCCGTCGATTTTAGCCGCCTCACCTACGTGTACGTGGTGCACAACCGCCCCCGCACCGAGCGCGACTCGCTCGAAACCGCCCTTACGGCCCCCGAGCCTACCCCGGCCAAACCCCTCAAAGTCACCCGCCCGAGCCGATGAGCGCACTGGGTGAAATACTGCGCCAGCTGCTGCGCTTCGGGCTCTACGCGGGCGTGCAGGTGCTCATCGTGGGGCAATTGTCGCTGTTTGGGCTGGGCTGGTGCTTTTTGTACCTGGGCTTCGTGCTGTTTTTGCCGCTGCGCACGCCCGTTGCGGTGCAGCTGCTGCTGGGTTTCGCCCTGGGGCTGGCGATGGATATCAGCTACGATACCGGCGGGCTGCACGCGGCGGCGGCCGTGCTGCTGGCCTACCTGCGCCCCTGGGTGCTGCGCCTGCTCACGCCCCGCGACGGCTACGACGCCCAGGATACCGTGAACGTGCATCAGATGGGCTGGCAGTGGTTTATGGTGTACCTGCTGCTGCTCGTGAGCCTGCACCACGTGGTGTATTTCTTTCTGGAGCTGGGCTCGTTTCAGCACCCGTTGCGCACGCTGGGCAGGGTAGGGGTGAGTATTCTCTTCACGAGCGTGGCGCTGCTGATTGTGCAGCTGTTGTTCTTTCCGGTGCGGCGCAAGCGCGGCTAAGCTGGGCCGCTACCCGCCCACCACGGCGCTGCGACGCTCCAGCAGCAGGGTACGTGCCACTGCCCGCGCAGCTCGCCAATGCGTTCGGGCCGGGCTGAGGAAGATTACCAGCCCGTTATTCATCAAGGCATCGGCAGCTGGCGGCGGCAATTTCTGCCGCCCGGCCTGTGCACTTGGCGCGGTTCCGGCATCTTTGAGGTAGTAACCCTGGCCGGTGGCCTCCTGCTCATGCGCTACTTCCTCCTTTGCTGCTGCCTGCTGCTGACCACTTTCCTCGCCGACTCGGCCGCGCCGGGGCCGCCTACCCCCTTGGCGGCGCGGTGGAAGAAGATTGACGCCCTGCTGGCCAGGGAGCAAACCGCCACCGCCGCGCCGCTGGTGGAGAAAATCTATCAGCAGGCCAAGCGCGAAAACAACGCCCCGGCCTACGTGCGGGCGCTGCTCTACAAAATCAGGCTGCTTTCAACCAAGGAGAATGACGCCGACGAAAAGGCCATTGCCCTGCTCGAAAACGACCTGAAAACGGCCGGGTTTCCGGCCCGGCCCATCCTGCGCTCGCTGCTGGGCGGGCTCTACGCTGAGTATTACAACCAGCACCGCTACCAGCTCTACCAGCGCACCAACGGCGCCGCGCCCAGCACCGGCCCTACCCCCTCGGCCGGGGCCGACGGTGGCACCGGCCTCGCCACCTGGGACGCTGGCCGGCTGGCCGCCGCTATCGTGCGGCACTACGAATTATCAGTAAAAGACGAGCCCCAGCGTCAGCTCAAAACCACCCTGGCCCAGCTCGGCGACCTGGCCACCGGCGGCGATGCCGAGGGCCGCGCCCGGCGCCCCACGCTCTACGACCTACTGGCCCAGCGCGCTATCGCGGCCCTGCAAAACCAGGAGCTATACCTCACCAAGCCCGAGCAGCAGTGGCAGCCTACCGACCCGCGGCTCTTTGGCAGCGCCCAGGAATTTGCCGCGCTCAAGCTGACGACCCCGGCCGCCGACTCGCTCAACGGCCAGTTGCTGGGACTACGGCTGTCGCAGCGCCTCACGGCCGCCCGGCTGGCGGCCGGCAACCTCACCGCCCTGGCCGACGTGGACTTGCAGCGCCTCGACTACCTACGTGGCCTCGTTCAGAATACCGACCTCGCCGCGCTGGTTGAGCCGGCCCTGGCCCGAATGGCCGCCACCTACCAGGCCCTACCCCTCAGCACCGAGTTCATGGCCCGGCGGGCGCAGGCCCGGCGCGAAGCCGGCGACAACGTGGCCGCCGTGGCCCTCACCCATGAGGCCGAAGCCCGGTTTCCGAAATCGGGCGGCGCGGCGCGGGCGCGGCAGCTGCGCGCCGAAATTGAGCGGCCGGAGCTGGCCTTTACCGCCGCCGATGTGGTGGTGCCCGGCCAGCCCTGGCGCCTCGACCTGACGACCCGCAACGTGACCGAATTGCACGCCTGGGCCTACCGTATTACGCTGCGCGAGTGGGAGCAGGGCACCGGCTACGACCCGCAAAACCGGCCGCTGGCCAAGCGCTTCGCCCGCGCCCTGAAGGCCACGCCCGCCGCCACCTGGGCCATGCCGGTGCCCGCGCACCCGCTCGATTACCAGGAGCAGAAGCTGGCGGCGGCCGGCGCAGCGCTGCCGGCCGGCTATTACTTGGTTTTGGTAAGTAATAAAGCCCAGCTTTCGACCGATGCCGCGGTGGCCTCGGCGCAGGCGGGCACCGTGACGGCCTACGCCGTGCTGGGGGCCAGCCAGCTGAGCGCCGTGCGCCGCACCAACCCGGCTACCGGCACCACCTCGTTGCTGCTGCTTGACCGCCAGAGCGGCGCGCCGCTGGCCGGCGTGCGGAGCCAGGCTACGTTCAGCGTGTATAACCGGGCGAAGCAGCGTGACGACCGCCGCCTGGGCGCCGTGCTGCCCACCAGCGCCACCGGCGAGGTCGAAATTCCCGGCCCAAACAAAGCCAGCGACGCCCTCGGGCGCGAGCAACTGAGCGCCGTGCGCTCGTGGCGGGGTAGGGATACGCTGTTGACTACCATCAACGGCTACTACTTTCCCGGCCACGACAACCCGGCTGAGCAGGCCCGGCGGCGCACGTTCCTGTTCACCGACCGCGCCATTTACCGGCCGGGTCAGACGGTGTATTTCAAAGGTATTCTGACCCAGAGCCTGGGCGAAAAGGCCAGCCTGCTGACCGGCCAGGCGGTGAGCGTGCGCCTGCGCGACGTGAACGGCCAGACCGTGCAAACGCTGCCCTTCACGACCTCCGACTTCGGCTCGTTCCACGGCTCGCTGGTGCTGCCCACCGGCCTGCTCAACGGCGAGATGCAGCTGCAAACCGACGACGGCAGCCTCAGCTTTGCGGTGGAAGACTACAAGCGCCCGACCTTCCTGGTGACGCTCGACTCGGTGCCCGGCCGGCCGCGGCTGGGCCAGCCGCTGACCATCACCGGCCGCGCCCGCGCCTACGCCGGCCAGGCCACCGATGGGGCCAGCGTGCGCTACCACGTCACGCGCCGTGAGCTGTGGCCGCTGTTCGACTATGATGGGGGGGGTAGGGGCGGCCGCTTCCGGCCCGGCCCGCGCGGCGGTAGCCAGGAAATCGCCCACGGCACCACTACTACCGATGCCGAGGGCCGCTTCGTCCTCACCTTCACGCCGCCGCTGGTGCCTAAGCAGCCGGGCCGGGGCGGCTGGCAGCCAGGCTTTTTATTCGAGCTAACCGCCGATGTGACCGACGCGGCCGGCGAAACCCGCACCGGTACCCGCAACGTGCCCATCGGCCGCAACCCGCTCAGCCTCCAGCTCACCGGCCCCGACCAGGTTGATAAGCAAGCCGATAAGCAGGCCCTACCCCCCTTCCGACTACTGAGCACCAACGCCACCGGCGAGCCGCTGCCCGCCATCGGCACGCTGCGCCTGCTGGCCCGCCGCTACCGCCCCAACCCGCCCGGCGTGCCCGGTCCTACCCCCGAAGACGAGGCCAACGAGGCCCCCGGCGAGTTGGTCAAAACCCTGCCCTTTGACACGAAAAATAGCCCCGACCTGGACCTGACCGCCGCGCTGGCCGCCCTGCCCACCGGCCGCTACCGCCTCGAAGCCCTGGCCGCCGGGGCCGACTCGGCGCGGGCGCGGCTCGATTTCACGCTCTACGACTCCAGGGCCGCCACGCTGCCCTACGCCACGCCCGACTGGTTCGTGGCCCCGGCCGATACCGTGGCGCCCGGCCAGCCCGCCACCGTGCTGCTGGGCAGCAGCGAGGCCGACGCCCGCATCCTGCTCGAAGTGGAGCGCGGCGGCCAGCTGCTGCGCCACGAGTGGCTGACGCTGCGCGCCGGCGAGCAGCGCCGCCTACTCATAGCCAGCGGCCCGGCCGATGCGCGCGGCCCGCTCTACGTGCACACCACGCAGGTGCGCGCCAACCGCCTCTACCGCCACAGCGCCAGCATTCGGGTGGCCGAGCGGCCCCAGGCGCTGCAACTTTCCCTCGCCACTTTCCGCGACCGGCTCCAGCCCGGCCAGCGCGAAACCTGGCGCCTCACCATCCGCCAGGCCAACGGCCAGCCCGCCGATGCCGAGCTGCTGGCCACGCTCTATGACCAGAGCCTGGACGTGTTCCGGCAACATCACTTTGCAAGGCTGGACAGAATGGAGCTATACAGCGGCTATTACCCGGCGCGGTTTGGCTGGCAGGGAAATTTTGGGCAGCTGAATTCCGAAACGCCAGACCAACCCACTGGCCTAGCTGAGTTGATGACAGTTGATTACCCGGAATTGAATGAGTGGAAGGCGACGGAAAATCGCCCGTACCAAATCAGACGAACGTTCCGGGGTAGAGCTGCGGGAGTAACGGTAAATGCTACTGCCGGGGGGGTAGACAAGGCTTTTTCAGCAATGAATGCACCGGCTCAGTCAACTCCGCCTTCCCCCGCGATGCTGGCCAAAATGGATAGGGAAGCTAACCTGCAAGGCGATACAATAGTCGTGGGTTACGGCACACTCAAAACGCCAGCAGCCGACCTCAGCGCCGTCCCTACCCGCTCCGATTTCCGCGAAACGGCCTTTTGGCAGCCGGCCCTGCGCACCGATAAAAACGGCGAGGTGGTGCTCGAATTTCAGATGCCCGAGGCCGTGACGCGCTGGCAGCTGCTGGCCCTGGCCCACGACCGCCAGCTGCACAGCGGCCAGCTCGCCCGCCAGCTCGTCACCCAAAAGGAAATCCAGCTCACGCCCAACGCCCCGCGCTTCCTGCGGCCGGGCGACGCGTTCACCTTCCCCGCCAAGTTCTCCAACCTCACCGACCACACCACCAGCGGCACCGCGCAGCTCTTTCTGCTCGACGCCGCCACCGGCCAGGATATTACGGGCCAGCTCGTGAAGGGCGCGGCGCAGCAGCCCGTGAGCGCCGCCGCCCACCGGAGCCAGGCCCTGGGCTGGGAAATCAGCCTGCCGGCCGACTTCGCGCCCGCCGCCGTCACCTACCGCGTGGTGGCGCAGACGGGCAATGGGGCTATTTCGGGCCAAAAAGGGTCTAAGTCGAAGCGGAAAGGGTCTAATAAGTCCCTCGAAGGGTCTAATTCGAGCCTCGGAGGGTCTAATAAGTCCCCCGAAGGGTCTAATTCGGAGCTCGCAGGCTCTAATAAGTCCCTTGGAGGCTCCAATAAGTACCTCGGAGGTACTAATTCGGGCCTCGGAGGGTCTAATAAGTACCTCGGAGGTACTAATTCGGGCCTCGAAGGGTCGATTTCCTGCTCCGACGGCGAGGAAAACACGTTGCCGGTGCTGCCGAATAAGATTCTCATTACCGAAAGCCTGCCCCTACCCCTGGCCGGAGCCGGCACGCGCGAGTTTGAGCTGAAAAAGCTGACCAGCACCAGCTCGCCCACCTGGCGCAGCTACTCGCTCACGCTGGAAATGACGGCCAACCCCGCCTGGTACGCCGTGCAGAGCCTGCCGTACCTGATGGAGTATCCCTACGAGTGCGCCGAGCAGACTTTCAGCCGCCTCTACGCCAACCTGCTGGCCGCCCAGATTCTGCGGGCCAACCCGCGCTTCAAAACCGTGCTGGCCGAGTGGACGCGCCAGGCCCAAAGCGGCACCATCGCCCAGCAAAACGCGCTCGCCAGCAAGCTGGCCCAGAACCAGGAGCTCAAAAACCTGCTGCTCCAGGAAACGCCCTGGGTGCGCGATGCCCAGGGCGAAACCGAGCGCCTGGCCCGCCTCAGCACGTTGTTTGACGAGGCCCGGCTGAAGACCGAAACCGCCGCCGCGCTGGCCAAGCTCCAGCGGATGCAGCTGCCCGACGGGGCCTTCCCGTGGTTTGAGCAGATGCCCGCCGACCGCTACATCACCCAGCTCATCGTGGCCGGCTTCGGCAAGCTCAAAAAGCTCGGTGCCTTCGACGCCAGCCAGGACGACGTGGCCCGCGACCTGCTGCAACAGGCCCTGCGCTACCTCGACGCCGCCCAGGCCCGCGACTACGCCGCCCTGCGCCGCCAAAAGGACGTGAAGCTGACCGCCGACCACCTCGGCGACCTTCAGATTCAGGCGCTGTACGCGCGCAGCTTCTGGCCGCGGCAGGCCGTATTGCCCGCCGCCAAAACAGCGCTGGCCTACTACCGCGGCCAGGCCGCGCAGTACTGGGCCGGTCGCACGCGCTACCTGCAGGCGCAGATTGCCCTCGGTTTGTTTCGCGAAAACGCCCAGGCGCCCGCCGCCCAGGCCATCGGGCGGGCGCTGGTCGAAAACGCCCTGCACTCGCCCGATTTGGGCATGTACTGGAAAGACGTGCGCCCCGGCTACTACTGGCGCGAGGCGCCTACCGAAACCCAGGCCACGCTCATCGAAGCCTTCGACGAAATCAAAAACGACCAGCAGTCGGTGGATGAAATGAAGCTCTGGCTGCTCACTCAGAAGCAAACCCACGGCTGGGAAAGCACCCGCGCCACCGCCGACGCCTGCTACGCCCTGCTGCTGCGCGGCACCGACTGGCTAAGCCCTACCCCCCCGCTACGCGTGGAAGTCGGCGGCCAGGCCATTGAGCCCGAAGCCACCCAGGCCGGCACCGGCTACTACAAGCAGACCTGGCCCGCCGCCGAAGTCCAGCCCGCGCGGGGCCGCGTCAGCGTTACCAAAACCAGCGCCGGCCCGGCCTGGGGCGCGCTCTACTGGCAGTACTTCGAAGACCTCGACCAGGTAACGCCCGCCGCCACGCCGCTCAGCCTGGAGCGCCAGCTCTACCGCGAAACCCGCACCGCCGCCGGCCCGCGGCTCGAAAAAATCAGCCTCGCTACCCCCCTGCGCGTGGGCGACGCGCTGGTGGTGCGCCTGATGCTGCGCACCGACCGCGCCCTCGAATACGTGCACCTCAAGGACCAGCGCGCCGCCGGCCTGGAGTTGATAACTCAGGTCAGTGGCTACCAGTACCAGGCCGGGCTGGGCTACTACGAGAGCCCGCGCGACGCGGCTACCCACTTCTTTTTGAGCGAAGTGCCGCGCGGCACGCACGTGTTTGAGTATCGGCTGCGGGCGGGCCAGGCCGGTAATTTTTCGGGTGGGCTGAGCCAGGTGCAGTGCCTGTACGCGCCCGAGTTTGGGGCCAGTTCGGCGGGGCAGCGGCTGGTTATCGCGCCGCAATAAGGGGGCCAGGCGGGTAGTTGGACTGGTTTTAGGCGAAAAACCGCGGGAACGTTTGTGGGCGGCTGGCCCACTCGCTACGAGGGGGTAGCCGCCGCGAAAGGCCCGGTTCGACGTCCGGTGGAGCTTGTGCGGATGGGGTGCGCGACCTATTTTTGTTTTTCTAACCTATTAGGTAAATTATTGATGAGGAAGCTAGTTGTTCTAATCGCGCTCTCGCTGAGCACCACGGCCGCCTGGGCCCAGGCTGAAAAAGCGCAAGTCGTTACCAAGCTGCCGGGCGAAGAAAACCTCAGCACCCGCGAGCGCGCCGAACGCGATTTCCTGATGCCGGTGCGCCGCAAAAAAGCCGCCGAGCTGTCGAAACCCACCGCTTCGGCCGAGCAACTCGCCACCGCAGCCCCCGAAACCGACGGCCTCTCCCACTACAGTGAAGCCGCCGCCGACCCGCGCACCGAGGAGGTAGCCACTGCCGAGGCCAGCGCCGCTAGTCGCCGCGCCGCCCGCCGCGCCCGCCTGCGGGCCATCGAGCGGGCCGAAGAGCGCGCCGCCGAAGCCCGCGCCGAGCGCCGCGCCGAAGCCCGCCGCGCCGCCCGCCACAGCAGCAAGTCGAGCCACAGTAAGAAATCGACCAAAGCCAGCCGCGCCGCTGAAGCCCGCGAAGCCAGGCGCAGCAGCAAGAGCCACCACACCAGCGAAAAGGCCAGCAGCCACCACAGCACCAAGAAAACCTCTTCGCACAAAACCAGCAAGGCGAGCCCCAGGAAGTCGGTGCACCACACGGCCGGGAAGAAGGTGAAGACCAAAGCCAAGAGCAAGTCGGCTACGACCAGGCACAAGAGCCGCCGCTAACCAGCGACAGCTCAAAAAGAAAAGGCCCGGCAGCAATGCCTTGTCCTTACCCAAAACTCAAAAGCCCTCCTGGCCATGCGGCCGGGAGGGCTTTTTTGAGCGGTCGCCTATCAACTGCTAAGCACGGCGCTCTACCTGACGCTCTTACTCAGCTCTACTCGTCGCGAAGTGATTTGCGGAAGTAGGGTGCGGGGGCAAGCCCCGCACCCTACTTCGCGATAATAGCTAGGCCGGGTCGGCGATGCGTACCACCAGCCCGTCGAGGTTGGGGGCGAGGCGAATCTGGCAGCTCAGGCGGCTGGTTTCGTGCAGCACGGGTAGGGTGTCGAGCATGGCCCACTCGTCGTCGCTGGGCTCGGGCAGGGGCGGGCCGGCCAGAATCTCGACGTGGCAGGTGGCGCACAGCGCCATGCCGCCGCAGGTAGCCTGAATGGGGTAGTCGCTGGCCTTGAGCAGCTCCATCAGGCTCAGGCCCATGTCGGTAGGGGCTTCGATTTCGCGCCGCTGGCCGGGCGCCTCCTCCACGTAGATGCGGATATCAGACATAAATTGAATTAAAAATTATGAATTAAAAATTATGAATTAGCGATGTCGTCCGTCCGAGCGACAATTTTTAATTCATAATTCATAATTTTTAATTCGCTTACAGCGTGGGTACCCCGTTCACCGTGGTGTACTTGAGGGTGTATTTTTTGTCGGGGTAGATGTACTTGAACGCGCCCTGGCACATGAGCGCGGCCTCGTGGAAGCCACAGAGAATGAGCTTGAGCTTGCCCGGATACGTGTTGATGTCGCCAATGGCGTACACGCCGGGCAGCGAGGTGCTGTAGTCCTCGGTGTTCACCACGATGGCGTCGTCGGTGAGGTCGAGGTTCCAGTCGCCGATGGGGCCGAGCTTGGGCGTGAGGCCGAAAAGCGGCACGAAGGCATCGAGCGGCACGGTTTCGGCCTCGCCGTTATTGCCCGTAATGGTCACTTCCCGCAAGTGGCCGTTGCCGTGCAGGTGCGTCACGTTGGAGCTGAGTACGAGCTTGATTTTGCCGGCTTCGTGCAGGTTTTTGACCTTCTCGGCCGAGTCAGCGGCGCCGCGGAAGGTGGTGCCGCGGTGCACGAGCGTCACTTCCGAAGCCACGTTGGCCAGGAAGTTGGTCCAGTCGAGGGCCGAGTCGCCGCCGCCGGCAATCACGATTTTCTTGTCGCGGAAGTGCTCCGGGTCGCGCACCATGTAGTGCACGCCCCTACCCCCCTCAAAGCGCTCCAGGTTTTCGACGGCCGGCTTGCGCGGCTCAAACGAGCCCAGGCCGCCCGCGATGGCCACGGCCTTGCACTGCACCTCGGTGCCATCGGTGGTGTAGAGCTGAAACGAGCCATCGTCCAGCTTGGCGAAGCGCTCGACCCGCTCGCCCAGCGTGAAGGTGGGGTGGAAGGGCTCAATTTGCTTCATCAGGTTGTCGATGAGGTCGCCGGCCAGAATCTCGGGGTAGCCGGGGATATCGTAAATCGGCTTCTTCGGATAAATCTCAGATAGCTGCCCGCCCGGCTGAGGCAGGGCATCGACCACGTGGCAGCGCAACTTGAGCAAGCCAGCTTCAAAAACAGCGAACAGCCCCACCGGGCCAGCCCCGATGATGCAGATATCAGTGGAAATTACAGCAGACATTCAACGAACAGCTTAGTTTTTTAGAATGAGTACAAAGGTACGGCAGGCCCAGCGGGAGCCCTACGGCTACTAACAGCCACGCGCCCTCCGTAGCTGGGAGGCCACGCCAGGATAACAAGTAGGTAACGGGTAAAATTCTGATGACAAGGACATTTGTGGCCGTATTCTTTATCCCTTTCCCTCATTTTTTATGAAATTGACCTGCTTCCGCTTAGGAAGCAGCGCTTTGCTGCTCGCGCTCGTTGCCGCCTGCTCGCCGCTTGGCCAGCAAAGCATCCCTACCCCCACTGCCAGCAGCTACGCCGATGCTACGGCCCCGCGCGACGCCAACCTGGCCCTGGGCAACCCCAGCGGCGCCGTAACCGATGCCACCAACTACCCCAATAATTACCTGCTGACCAAGACGCAGTATACCCTGTCGTACAACCGCGACCAGAGCAAGCCCAACTGGGTGAGCGGGCACCTGAGCGTCGCCTGGCTGGGCAGCACCGCCCGCCAGGACAACTTCGCCGCCGCCGCCAGCCTGCCCAGCAGCTGGTACCACGTGGGTAGCACCAGCTACAGTGGCTCGGGCTTCGACCGCGGCCACAACTGCCCCAGCGCCGACCGCACCGGCTCGGTGGCCGATAACTCGGCTACCTTTCTGATGAGCAACATGATGCCCCAGGCGCCCACCAACAACCAGCAGACCTGGGCCGGCCTCGAAAACTACGCCCGCACCCTCGTGAATGCCAGCAATGAGCTCTACATCATCGCGGGCAGCTACGGCAAGGGCGGTACCGGCAGCAACGGCACCGCCACTACCATCGACCAGGGCCGCGTAACCGTGCCCAGCAACTGCTGGAAGGTGATAGTGGTGCTGCCCGTGGGCACCAGCGACGTGAGCCGCATCACGAGCAGCACCCGCGTTATCGCCGTCAACATGCCCAATATCAACTCTATAAACACCGCCTGGGGCGGCTACCGCCACCGTTAACGCCATCGAGTCGGCCACGGGCTACGACCTGCTGTCGGCCGTTTCAACTACTATCCAATCCTCTATTGAGTCGAAGGCAGATACCGACCCCACTAACTAAAGCCGCCGCCTCACTACGCAAAGCGCACCCGGCCAGCTAGGTCGGGGGCACTTTCGCTTGGGCCTAAAACCGAGGGGTAGGGCTACGCTCGCAGCGCCTGAATCTGCTCGGTGAGCACGGCGATTACGCGCAGAACTTCCTCGTGCGTTGATTGGCGGTAGGCCACGGCCGCCTCGCTGTTGGCTGTTTTTTTCCGGCTTGCCAGCCCAGGCAGGGTTCCGAGAATGGTCTGGGGCTGCTGGGTCGTCACGTGGCGGGTAGTCACGTGTACTTCTTCCACCAGCAGGGGTAGCACTAGACTAGAAACAGAAATCCCCGCTAAGTTTATAGGCTATGTTCAATACATGTGTTTATGAAGCGGGGCTTATTCTACTGAAAGTACTAAACGCCGCGTGGGACGCAGCCACCCTCAAATGCACCTCGCGGTCGTGGAAAGCGGCGTAAATACGTGTTATGTGAAGCCTGTTAGAGGAGATTTCGACCGAAGCCACTCGTTGGCTTAGGGTGGATAAAATACTATTTTAAGGGTTACTCCATTCAGTGGCTCTTCCCAGAGTAGGGCCTTGAACCGGGCCGCTTGCGAGGCCCGTTGGCCACCGAACCCAGAAAAATAAACGGCCCTCCAGGTGATGCAAGAACTTATAGTGAATATATCCTATCATCTTTACGGGAATTTCTGTTCCTAGTCTAGTGCTACCCCTAAAGGCGGGCGTCATTGCCCAAACTGACCTTCGTCAGCTTTTTACGCCGCCGGCTTAGTCAAACTGGGTGGCGATGGCAACCAACTGCCGGGGTGCCAGAATGGTGATGGCGCTGCCCCGCGTGGTCAGCATCCCCTCGTGCTTGAACTCGGAGAGCATGCGCGTGGTAGTTTCCTTGGTGGTGCCCATGAGCGCGCCCAGGTCCTCACGCGAATGGCAGTGGTGAAGGGCTGCGCGTCGCCCTCGGCGCGGTAGGTGCTTTGCAGCAGCAGCAGGGCCTCGGCCAGGCGCTCGCGCACGGGCTTGTAGGCCAGGTGCAGCATGCGGGCGGCACTGGTGCTGAGGGCCTCGGCCAGCAGGTGCAGCAACGCGCTGCTAAACCGCGGGTTGCTCCCCATTTGCACGCTTAGCACGAGCCTCGGGATGAGGCAAACCGTGCAGTCGCTCAGGGCCACGGCCGAGGTAGTGTGCGGAGTGTCGGCCACCAGGGCCCGGTAGCCCAGCACGTCGCCCGCTTTGCCCAGGCGAAGAATCTGCTCCTTGCCGTCGCCGCCCGATTTCGTGATTTTAATTTTACCCTGATGCACGCAGTAGAGGCCCGCCGAGCGGGTGCCTTCCGCAAAAATCGTTTGGCCCGCTACGTAGTGCTGGCTGGTTTTGGCCTGGGCAATAGTATCAATATCAGCGGTCGTACAGCAGTTTAGTAAATTGTGGCGGCAGCTTGGGCAGTTTTGGCAGGCAGGGATAGCTAAGCGAGTGATAGAGCGGGAGGGGAAAGAAGAGTAAGGGGTTCAAACAGCGAGCGCACGGCGCGGCGCGGGTTAGTTGGCGCGGTGCTGGCCAGCGCCATAGAGCGGCTGGAAGGCCTCGGCCCGGCTGATTTCACCGTTGAGGTAGCGCTGTAGGCGCTGCTGGCTGCCGGGCTGCGGCACCTGCCCCCCAAATGCCTGGCAAAGCAGCGCGTTTTCGACCTCACGCAGGCGGGTAGCGTAGGCAAGCTGGTCTTCGGGCGACTGCACCGCTGTGGCGGCAAAATCGAATTGCAGGCCTGGGGTTAAGTAGGTAAGTGCCATGTTTTCAAAGAGAAAGAAGTGAGGAGAGAATACCGGGTAAGCTGGTTGCCGGCGGGCAGACAGCGGGCGCTGGTAGGCCCGGCGGCGGGTAGGAATGCGGTGGGCTTCTGGCTATCGCTAGCCCGTAATGTGCTCGTGAATGCGCCGCCGTGGTGCGGGCTTCAGGGCGGATACCTAATATCCTGGCCAGAATGGCATCCCGCGGGGCTGGCCGATTTTTTCATAGTTGAAAAAGAGCAGGTATTTCGGGTGGTTTGCACCTGCCTGGCTCAGCGCCAATAGCCACAAACCCAACTAGGCTACCTCCACCGCGGCCCGTACGAATAGCCGGCAAGGGGTAAAACTATTTTGCCGCGTCATAGCAGGCACTCGGCCGACTATTGACCAGGTAAACAGTTTGTTTAGCCACTAAAAATCAGGCGGCTATCAGGTAGTTTATTTAGTGAAAAACAGTGAGTAAAACTACTTCTTTCGTCAAGGGCAGCCTTTTATCGTAGCTGAATTTCGCTTCCGCATAGCTGAAAAGTATTTTGCGCTATCTAAAGAAAAATTTGCACATGAACAGGCCAGGTATCTCTACCTGGCTTGCAGTCAGGCTAAAAAAGCTTACAGATTACGCAGGTCTTACAGCAGGTAATCTTGCTACGCTTTGGCCATGCCAGCAGCAGTACGCCACCCTGAACACTGTCAATCAGCTTTATATTGATAATAGTAGGCGCGGCAAAAGGCCTTGACTTGCCGAAGAGCCGACGCACTTGTGAAAGAAGCCAAGCGGCGTAAGGCGTAAGGCTAACATAATGCGCCAGGCGATTCACATCCAGCGCATTACCATCCACGATAAGGCACGTGAGCTGGCAAGAGCCAGTCACATCAGCAGGTCGTTAAAGCTGCCTACTATAGGGGTTCCCTCACAAAAACAGACTCCTACCCCACCGCATTCGCGGCAGAGGGCGCCTACCAGCCAATTATCCTTAGCGGGCCGGCACCGCGTGGGTAGGGGCGGCCATTGGGTCGTGGGCCGCCAGGTACTGGTGGCGCCATATTACCCAGGCGAGGCCGATGACGGCGGTCACCACCAGCAGGATGTACACGATACGGTCTTGGCGCGCGATGATGTCGAAGCGTTTCATGGGGGTAGGCGGTTGGGCCGAGTTCTTAACGCGCGCTACGCGGGGAGGTTACGGGACGCTTAGCCGAGGCCCAGGCTGTGCCGCAAGCCCAGCAATACCGCGTCAATCTGGTCGGCAAAGGCGTTTATCTGGTCGAGGCCGGCGCGGGCCCGCCACGTGCGCGTTCGAGTTATCGACTACGGGGCCACCGGGGTGCGGCAGCGGAAAAGAATCGGGCAGGATGCGGCATAAGCGCTGGTAATCAGTAGCCTGATTAGGCCGGAACATAGAAAAAAACAAGGGCTGGCCAAGGCCGCGGAGGGAGCCGGGTACGCTGGCCTGTTAGTCTTTCCGCATACTGCTTAGCCGCGCAATTGAGTGGGGCAGAGCCCGCCGGGCGGCCCGTACCTTTGCCCCATGCCATTGCTCGAAGTAGTTACCCGCCGCCAGCAGCGGCAGTTTTGCGCCCTACCCCACCGCCTGCACCGCCACGAGCCCGCCTACATCGGCCCGCTCGATAACGAGGTGGATGTCGTGTTTGACCCGGCCAAAAACCAGCTGTTCGCGGCCGGCGGCGAGGCCCGGCGCTGGCTGCTCACCGATGCGCGGGGCCTGGTCATCGGCCGTATCGCGGCTTTCGTCAACCCGCTCACCGCCACCACTACCGACCCTACGCTGCCCACCGGCGGCCTGGGTTTTTTTGAGTGCCTCGACGACCAGGCGGCGGCCAATGAGCTGTTTGACGTGGCCTGCGACTGGCTGAAAGCCCGCGGGATGCTGGCCGTGGATGGGCCCATCAACTTCGGCGACCGCGACCGGTTCTGGGGCGTGCTCATCGATGGCTTCGACCGCGAGCCCAACTACGGCATGTTCTGGCACCCAGCCTATTACCAGAAGCTATTCGAAAGCTACGGCTTCCAGCTCTACTTCAAGCAGTACACCTGCTACCGGCCGGTGCACATGCCGCTGCACCCCAGCTTTCATAAAAAGCTGGCCGACTTTTCGGCCAATGACCACTTCCGCTTCGCCCACGCGCGCAAGGCCGGGCCGGAGAAGATGGCCCGCGATTTTCACCACGTCTACAACCTGGCCTGGGGCCGCCACGCCGGCGTGAAGCCCATGACCCTCGACCAGGCCCGCCACCTCGTGCGGGAGATGATGCCGGTGCTCGATGAGCACGTGCTGGCCTTCGCCTACCACGACGACGAGCCGGTGGCTTTCTTCCTCAATCTGCCCGAGCTGAACCAGATTTTCAAGCACATCGGCCACCGCCTCAACCTAATCGGCAAGCTGCGCTTTGTGTGGGAGCGCTGGCGCTACATGCGGCGAACCGACAAGAAACTGCTGGGCATTATCTACGGGGTAGTGCCCGAGTTTCAGGGCAAAGGCGTGGACCTGGCCCTCATTACCTGGACCCAGGACAGGTTTATGGATGTTGGCTACCAGGATATTGAGATGAACTGGATTGGTGACTTCAACCCCCGGATGCTGGTAACCACGCGCAGCATCGGGGCCAAAATCGTGAAGACTCACGCCACCTACCGCAAGCTATTCGTGGACCGGCCCTTCGAGCGCTACCCCATTATCAGGTGAAAGGGGGGTAGGGAATGAGAAATGAAGAATTATCTGGGCAGTAATTCTTCATTTCTCATTCCAAGTAGTCTGTTACAAGTAACCTAATAAAGAGAACGCCATTCCGAGCTTGCCAAGGAATCTCGCTCGCATCGTTTGGGTATCGTTCAACGACGCGGGCGAGATTCCTCGGCAAGCTCGGAATGACGTTCTTTTGATACCTATTTACTTCTGCACGAGTACTTAAATTCTAAATTCCTTATCCAAGGCCAGCACCTGGGGTAGCACCAGCTGCGAGTCGTCGTTGTACACGACGTGCTCGGCCCGCGCCAGCTTTTCCTCCTCGCTCAACTGCTTGCCCATGATGGCCCGCACCTCGGCGGCCGAGCGGTGGGCATCGCGGCGCAGCACCCGCGCCGTGCGCACGGCGGCCGGCGCAAACACGGTGATGATGGCATCGAGCCCCCGGTACGCGCCCGACTCGTAGAGCAGCGCGGCTTCCTTGAGGCTGTAGGGGTAGCCCGCCGCGGCCTGCGCCGTGGCCCAGGCCGCGTAGTCGGCGCCCACGCGCGGGTGCACCAGGGCGTTGAGCCGCGCCAGCTGGGTAGCATCAGTAAACGCGACCCGCGCCAGATAGGGCCGGTTGAGCTGCCCGGCGGCGTCGTAGGTTTCGGCCCCGAAGGCGGCTCGCAGCTGCCCGCGCAGCACCAGGTCGTGGGCCATCACCCACTTGGCGCGGCTGTCGGAGTCGTATACCGGCGCGCCCAGCGCGGCAAATACCCGCGCCACCACGCTCTTGCCCGAGCCAATTCCGCCGGTGATGCCGATGCGTTTCATAGGTAATGGGTAATGTAGAATGAGAAGTAGCGCGAAGCGGAAGCTTCGCGCTACTTCTCATTCTACATGCTTACTTGAAGTAGAGTCGCCGCCCGGCACCAGGTAGTAGCTGGCCGAGTCGGCGGGCAGGCTCATCAGGCGCACGGTGCCCAGGGCGCGGCGCAGGGGCGGCCGCAGCGGCGAGCGGAAGGGCGGCGTGCCGGGCAGCCGCAGGCGCACCTCGGCGGGCGGCAGGTGCATACCCAGGGCGCGGCTCAGCAGGCGCCAGCCGTTGCCGCGCACCTCCACGGCCACGGCGGGGGGTAGGGCGCGGGCGGGGTGGTAGCGCTGGGCGTTGTAGTGCCAGCTCACCGGGTAGTCGAGGGGCGCCACGTAGCTTTTACTGAGTGAGCGCAGCATCCACAACGTGCTGGCAATCACAAAGCAGGCAAAAACCACGCGGTAGAAATGCGGCTCTTTTTCGGCCAGCGGGCGCAGCAGCCGGCGCAGCACCTGCACCAGCTGGCCGTGGCCGCTGCCGGCCGGGGGCGGCGCGGGCTTCATACTAGGCGTTGGCGGCGGGGCTATCGGTAATGGCAGGGGTAGGCGAGCCGGCGATGCGGGCCACGGCGCTGCGGTCAAAACGCAGGCGCTGGCCGCGCTCTACTTCGAGCAGCACGGTTTCGGGGCCTACCTCTACCAGCAGGCCATGCAGGCCGCCGATGGTCACCACGCGGGTACCTTTCACCAGCGACTCGCGGAACGTTTTGGCATCAGCCGTTTTGCGCTGCTGCGGCCGAATCATGAAGAAATACAGCACCAGGCCAATGGCCACCGGAAAGATGAGCTGCATGATGCCGCTACTGGCCGGGGCCTGTAGCAAAAGGGTCAGAAAGGTCATGGATGAAAAATGTGGGAGAGGCGCTGAATGCGGGAATCCGGTAAATGTATGGCTTTCAACAGGAAGCCGGGCGCCACCAAGCCGGGCACTCAGCTCGGCCCGGCGGCCGCCTTAGTTCGTCAGCACGCTGCCTTTGATGTAAATCGTGGTGATGCTGGGCTGGGTGTTGGCCCGCACGCTCACCTGCTTGCTAATGAGGCCCTGCTTGCCGCGGCTGTCAAACTGCACCTCCAGCTCGCCACTGGCGCCGGGCGCGATGGCTTCCTTGGTCCAGCTGGGGGTAGTGCAGCCGCAGCTGGCCGTGGCATCAGCGATGAGCAGCGGCGACTTGCCCGTGTTGGTGAATTTGAAGGTGTGGCGCACCTTGCTATCGGGCTGAATATCACCAAAGTCGAACTGGCTTTCGGCAAAGGTCATGACCGGCGCGTTGGGGTTGGGCGCCTCGGTATCGCTGGCCACATTGGGGTTGTCGATGGTCGGGTTAGCTTTGGCGTCGGCGGCCGCGTCGTCGGCGGCGGCATTCATGCCCTGGGTACCGGCCTCGGTGGCTTTGTCGTGGCTACAGCCGCCCAGCAGCAGGGCGGCCACGGCCAAAGAGTAGAGAGTAGAACGCAGCATATGCACGGCCCGCGCCGCGCCCCGAAAGGGCCACCGGGCGGGGTTTGGTTGAATTCGTTAGGTCAGCTTGTCGATAATGTGCTGGGCAAACTCGGTGGTCGAGGCTTTGCCGCCCAGGTCGCCGGTGCACTGCTCCTGGTGCAGCAGCGTCGCGTTGAGGGCGGTTTCGATGCGGGTGGCGTAGTCCTTCTCGCCGAGGTGCTCCAGCAGCATCAGGGCCGAGCGCAGCAGGGCGGTGGGGTTGGCTTTGCCCTGGCCCGCGATATCAGGGGCCGAGCCGTGCACGGCCTCAAAAATGGCCATGTCGTCGCCAATATTCGCGCCGCTCACTACCCCCAGGCCGCCCACCAGGCCGGCGCACAGGTCCGATAGGATGTCGCCAAACAGGTTGGTCGTCACAATCACATCGAACTGCTGCGGCTTGCTAACCAGCTGCATACACATGTTATCGATGATGCGGTCGTCGTAAAACGTGACCTCCGGAAACTCGGCCGCCGCCTCTTTGCACGCGTCGAGCATCAGCTTGCCGGCGTTTTTCAGGATGTTCCCCTTGTGGGCCATCGTCACGTGCTGGCGCCCGTGCCTGGCAGCGTAGGCAAAGGCCGCGCGGCAGATTTTACGGCAGCCCGCCACCGTAATGCGGCTGATAGAATCGGCAATCCCCAGGCGCTCATCCCAGATTTCGAGGCCCGCGTACAGCCCCTCGGTATTTTCGCGAAACAGCACGAGGTCAATGCCTTTGAAGGGGGTAGTAACACCTTCGGTGGTCTTGGCCG
>JAABUN010002270.1_pt1 | contig 35250 bp, 34 predicted proteins | sample 5559311 | NCBI WGS metagenome assembly JAABUN01 (sample SAMN10711877, study PRJNA513370) | rock metagenome | isolation source: Antarctica rocks | place: Antarctica: Victoria Land, Siegfried Peak sud | reverse complement strand
CCGCTCGCTCGCGTTCTGACCCGGGGAGAGACACCATGCCGCAGATCAAGCAGTTCCTGCTGCCCGACCCCGCTGAGGGCCTGACCGAGGCGGAGATCGTCACCTGGAAGGTGGCGGTGGGCGACACCGTCACCATCAACCAGGCCATCGTCGACATCGAGACGGCGAAGTCGTTGGTCGAGCTCCCGTGCCCGTACGCAGGGCTCGTGGTCGCGATCCACGTGGCCGAGGGCGTGACCGCCGACGTCGGCACCCCCATCATCAGCATCGACATCGACCCTGACGGGGCGGCCCCTGCGGGTACGCCGTCAGAGGACGTTCCGGAGCAGGCCACCGCCGACGAGCGTCCCGAGGTGGGTGGGCTGAGCGAGGAGATGGTGCCCCAGCCGCCGGAGGAGGGTTTCGTCGAACCGGGCCTGATCGGTGGGACCGCGCCGGGTGGGCGGACCTCGGTCCTGGTCGGCTACGGCCCCAAGACCACCGAGGCCAAGCGTCGTCCGCGTCGTGGTGGGCCCAGGCCGGGTCCTGGCGAGGACGGCCGGGCCGCGGTGCAGGAGTCCTTCTCCGCGCAGCGCCCGCTGGCCACGCCGGTCGCGCCGCCTCGTGCGCCGCAGCGTGTGACGCCCGTTCCGCAGCAACCGGTCCCGGGTTCGTCGCTGCCCTCCGTCGGGCAGGTCGAGGCGGCCCCAGCGGCTACCGGCTCCCAGGTGCTGGCCAAGCCGCCGGTCCGCAAGCTGGCTCGTGACCTCGGCGTGGACCTCTCCTCCTGCACGCCCAGCGGGCCGAACGGGACGGTTTCGCGCGAGGACGTGCTGTCGGCGTCGCAGGGTGCGCAGGAGCAGGACGCGCCAGCGCCCGCACCCGCCGGCAGCGGGGACTACGCCGAGCGTGAGGTGCGCACCCCCATCAAGGGCGTGCGCAAGATGACGGCAGAGGCGATGGTGCGCTCGGCCTTCACCGCCCCGCACGTGACCGAGTGGGTCACCGTCGACGTCACCCGCACCATGGAGCTGGTGCGCCGGCTCAAGGGCGACAAGGCGTTCGACGGTCTGAAGGTCTCGCCGCTGGCGCTGCTGGCCAGGGCCGTGGTCATCGCGGTCCGCCGCAACCCCGGCATCAACGCCAGCTGGGACGAGCCGGCGAACGAGATCGTCACCAAGCGCTACGTCAACCTCGGGATCGCGGCGGCGACCCCGCGCGGGCTCGTCGTCCCGAACATCAAGGACGCCGACCGGCTCGACCTGCTCGGGCTGGCCACCGCGCTCAAGGCGCTGACCGACACCGCCCGTGCCGGCCGGACCGCCCCCGCCGACATGGCGGGCGGGACGATCTCGATCACCAACGTCGGGGTGTTCGGCGTGGACGGTGGCACGCCGATCCTGAACCCGGGCGAGGCGGCGATCGTGTGCATGGGACAGGTGCGTCCGATGCCGTGGGTGGTCGACGGTGAGATCGCGGTGCGCCAGGTCATGCAGCTCACGCTCTCGTTCGACCACCGGCTGGTGGACGGCGACCTCGGATCGCGCACCCTGGCCGACGTCGCGGCCGTGCTCGAGCGGCCCGAGCAGGCACTGGTCTGGGCATGAGCGGGCCGCCGGTCATCTCCTGACCGGGCGGCGCGCCGAGTGCTGGCAAACGGGGGCTTCAGCGGCGCTGATGCCCCCGTTTCGCCGCACTCACGGGACTACACCGGGTTGCCGGGTGCGGCGCTGGCGTGGGTCGCGGGCCCATCGAGGTCCTTCTCGTACCTGCTGCTGACTCCCTTTATCTCCGCCTCCGCTTCGGCAGCCGCTGCCTCGTCGGCCCGCTCCTGCTGCGCCGCCTCCAAGCCGGAGGACGTCCGCAGCGGGACCTCCGGCAGGAACTGGACGAGCACGATGGTCAGGGCGAGGATGCACGCCGCGACCAGGAACACCAGGTCCATCGAGTCAGCGAAGCCGACCAGGAAGGGACGGGCAAGCCGTTCGTCGACGTCGTTGAGGAACGAGGAGTCGTCCAGCGCCCCGGACGGTAGCGAGCCGGAGCCCGACACCGAGTCCAGCATGCTCAGGATGGGGGCGTTCGCCGGGTCGGCCTGGACCGCAGGGTCGTTGAGCGCGGCCTGGAAGTCGTTGCTGGACGACGCCTCCCGGAACGACGTGGTGATGTTGCCACCCGCGGTGGAGAACAGGATCGACAGGAACACCGCAGTTCCCAGCGTGCCGCCGACCTGGCGGAAGAAGGTCACGGACGACGTCGCCACACCCATCTCGCGCGGGGACACGGCGTTCTGGACGGCCAGGATCAGCGGCTGCATGTTGAGGCCGAGGCCGAGGCCGAAGAGCACCATGATGAGGCTGCTGGCCAGCATCGGGGTGTCGAGGCCGATCCGGCTGAACAGGAACGCCGAGCCCGTCAGCAGGAAGGCGCCGATGACGGGGAAGATCTTGTACCGTCCGGTGCGCGAGATGAGCTGGCCGGCGACGATCGAGCCGGCCATGATCCCGGCGGTCAGCGGCAGCAGCATCAGGCCGGCCTCGGTGGGGCTGGCGCCCTTGACGATCTGGAGGTACAGCGGGAGCCCGGCGAGGATCCCGAACATGCCCATCCCGACGATGGTGTTCAGCGCCGAACCGACGGCGACGGTGCGGTTCTGGAACATCCGCAGCGGCAGCAGGGCCTCTGCTCCGGCGGCGCGTTCGGCGAGCAGAAAGGCGACGATGCCCAGCACGCCCAGAGCGGCGCAGGTCAACGAGGCGGCCGACGCCCAGCCCCACTCGCGGCCCTGCTCGGCCAGCAGCAGCAGCGGTACCAGAGCGAGCACCAAGGATGCGGCGCCGGCCCAGTCGATCCGGTGGTCGACCCGGTGGTGCTCCATGTTCAGCACCTTGCTCACCACGAGCAGGGCCAGGAGCCCGATCGGGACGTTGATGAAGAACACCCAGCGCCAGCCGTCCGTACCCAGGATCGTCCCGGCGCCTGCGAAGAAGCCTCCGACCACGGGGCCCAGCACGCTGGAGGTGCCGAAGACTGCGAGGAAGTAGCCCTGGTACTTGGCCCGCTGACGCGGAGGGACGATGTCGCCGAGGATGGCCAGAGCCAGTGAGAACAGGCCACCGGCGCCGATGCCCTGCACGCCGCGGTAGGCGGCCAGGCTCAGCATCGAGTCGGCGAAGCCGCAGGCGACGGAGCCCAGGATGAAGATGATGATGGCGGCCAGGAAGAACGGCTTGCGGCCGTAGATGTCGGAGAGCTTGCCGTACAACGGCGTGGTGATCGTGGAGGTGATCAGGTATGCCGTGGTGGCCCAAGCCTGGTTGCTCAGACCGTTGAGGTCGTCGGCGATGGTCCGGATGGAGGAGGCGATGATCGTCTGGTCGAGGGCGGCCAGGAACATGCCCATCATCAGGCCGCTCAGGATGGTCACGATCTGGCGGTGCGTCAGCGAGGCGGTGGGCGCAGGCAGCGCCGGGGCGGAGGTCACGAGGGGTCCTTGGGTGCGGAAGGGGTGGGCCCGGTCACCGGGTGGCCCTGTGCGAGGGCGCCGAGGATGCGCGGTAGGGCGTCCGAGAGGTCGACGGTGAGGCGCCCCAGCAGCGTGGTCAGCGCGTCCGCGTCGACGTGGTCCCACTCCGCCAGGACGCCCGCCATCATCTGGTCGCGTGCGATGCGCATGCGCCGGTGTGTCTCGCGGCCCTGCTCCGTCGGGGCCAGCACGGTGACCCTGCCGTCGTCAGGGTCAGCGCGGCGCTCGACGTGGCCGAGCTTCACCAGCTGGTCCACCTGTCGGCTGATCGTGGAGGGATCCACGCAGACGCTCTCGGCCAGCTCCTTGGTCCGCATCGGGCCGAGCGTGGTCAGGTGGAACAGCAGAACGTAGGTCGACCAGGAGACACCGTCGTTGCGGTGCGCCGCGACCGAGCTCTTGATGGTCTGCATGGTGCGGGTCAGCTGCAGGATGTGCTGGTTCAACTGCCCGGCCCTGGTCAGTGCTGGGTCGTCGTTCTGGCTGGCCCGGGCGATGAAGATGTCGCGGGGGGCGGGTGGAGTCATGGCTGCCTTTGATTCGTGTAGCACGCATATACATGTGTAGTACAACTATCTACGCTCACCGACTGAGGGTCAAGCGCAGCGGACGCCATCGAGGACAGCACCCGGTATCAGCAGCCGGCGGCGACCGGCCGGGTCGGGTTTCGCACCCACTGCGACCAGGAGCCCGGGAAGAGGGCCGCGTCCACGCCGACCTCGTGCAGCGCCAGCACGAGCACCGCCGCCGTCACACCGGATCCGCAGGAGGCCACCACCTGCTGCGCGTTGCTTCCGGGTGAGCTCGCGAGCGCTTCATGGAGCGCCGCGCGCAGCAGGTCCGGTGACAGCAGTCGACCGTCAGGCCCCACCACCGAGCCCATCGGCAAATTGACCGCCCCGGGGACGTGTCCGGCGATCGGGTCGACCGGTTCGGTGGATCCCGAGAAACGTTCCGGCGCACGGGCATCCAGCAGGATCCCGTCCGGACGGCCCGAGCGCAGCACCTGCTCGCTCAGCTGCTCGAGCCGCATCACCGGCATCGAACCCGGGTGGACCACGGCGTCCGGAGCCGGTGCAGGCAGCACGTGCCCCCTCTCGACCGGGCCGCCCGCTGACAGCCACGCCGCCAGCCCGCCGTCGAGCACGCGGACGTCGTGGTGCCCGAACCACCGCAGCACCCACCAGGCGCGGGCGGCGGCCATGGGGGCAGGCGTCCCGGCGTCGTAGGCCACCACCTCGGTGCCCGGGCCTATCCCCGACCGACGCATCACCTCGGTGAAGTGCTGCGCGCTCGGCAGCGGGTGCCGCCCGCCGTCCCCCGGCGGCCCGGCCAGGTCCGCGTCCAGGTCGCAGAACACGGCACCTGGCAGGTGTCCCTGCCGGTAGTGCTCCGGCTGCGCGCCCGCCAGGGTCCACCGCACGTCCAGCAGCCGGGGCGGGTCGCCTGCAGCCAGGCGCGCGCGCAGCTCTGCGGCCCCGACCATGGCCGACGGGTGCCCTGGAGCCTCGCTCATGACGCCATTGTCGCCGACGCCGCCCGCGAGCCTGGTCTGATCTGCGAGCGGAGGCTTCCCGGCCGCGCTACCAGAGCCGCTTGCGGTAGGCCTCCTCCAGATCGGCCGTGACCACCTCGGCGTCCGGAGCAGCGTCCGCTCCTCCTGACGGCCCGGGGGCACCGATGTGGGCAGCCAGCGCAGGACCCATCCGTGGCAGGTCCTCCGCGGCCGGCCAGGACGCCGGCTCCCACAGCGCCGATCTCTTGAAGGCCTTGCCGCAGTGGATGAACGCCCGGGTCACGTCCACCACCAGCGCTCCCCACGGGACCTTGCCCTCGATCGCCGTCGCTGCCCGGACGCGCTCGTCGAGGCTCACGTGTGCCCCGCCCTCGATGCGCAGGGTCTCGTTGATGCCCGGGACCATCACCAGCAGCGCGGCGCGGGGGTTGTCGGCGAGGTTCTGCGCACCGTCGAACAGGCGGTTGCCCGGTAGCTCTGCGAGCGCCACCCGGGTGGGAGTGAGCATCCGGACGAAGCCGGGCGGCCCGCCGCGAGGGCTGGCGTCGCAGCTGCCGTCAGCGCCTGCTGTCGCGACGACGACGAACGGGGACAGCGCCAGGATGCGCTCGCAGTGCCAGTCCAGGGTGCTGATGGCCTTGAGCCGGGCGGCGTCCCCCGGCTGTCCCAGCATGTTCCGCAGCGCGCCGACGTGCACCGGCTCGGATGTCATGGCTCACGGTAACCGCCGGGCATACCCTGGTCCGCATGCGCGTGAAGGTGCTTCAGATCGGCTACGGCGACGACGAGAGCGTCGACGCCCGGCGCGAGCGTGTGACGGCCCTGGTGCGGGCGCAGGCGGGACCCGACACCGACCTGGTGGTGCTCCCCGAGCTGTGGGCGCACGGCGGTTTCGCCTACCGCACCTGGCAGCAGCGTGCCGAGGCCATCGACGGGCCCACGGTGACCGCGCTGGCGGCCGCGGCACGGGACACCTCCACGGTGGTGCACGCCGGTTCGATCATCGAGCGTGACGGCGACGCGCTGTTCAACACCTCGGTGGTGCTCGGGCCGGACGGGTCGGTGCTGGCCCGCTACCGCAAGATGCACCGCTTCGGCTTCGGGGTGGGTGAGCCCACGCTGCTCGAGCCGGGTGCGGACCTGGTGGTCGTGCGGCTCCCGCTGCGCGACGGCGGCACCGCGGCCGTGGGGCTGAGCATCTGCTACGACCTGCGCTTCCCGGAGATGTACCGCGCCCTGCTCGACGCCGGTGCCCAGATGGTGCTCGTTCCGGCCGCCTGGCCGGCCGCACGGGTGGCGCACTGGACGCTGCTGGGTCGCGCGCGGGCCATCGAGAACCAGATCGTGGTCGTCGCCGCCAACACCGTCGGCACGCACGCCGGGCATGAGATGGGCGGGTACAGCCAGGTGGCCGGCCCGACCGGGGAGGTGCTGGCCGAGGCCGGCACGGACGAGGAGGTGCTGTCGGTGGACATCGACCTGTCCCAGGTGGCGTCCGTGCGCGAGCACTTCCCGGTGCTGGCCGACCGACGGCTGTAGCACCGACCGACGGCTGCAGCGCGGGCCGACCTACCCTGGTGGCGTGAACTCCGCGGCGACCCTCATCCCTGTCCTGCCGGGCCTGCGCACCGAGCAGACCGTCGTGGCGATCACCCCCGAGAACGGCGGTGCGCTGACGCAGGCTCCGGGACAGGTCGAGCTGACCTTCGCCGAGCCCGTGGCCGGCGCCGAGGTGAGCGCGAGCACCACCGACCCGCAGGGCAGCACCGCCGAGGCCGAGGTCAGCGTGCAGGGAAGCACCGTGCAGGTGCCGGTGGCAGACGTAGGCCCGGGGGACTACACGGTGCAGTTCCAGGTCGGCCAGCTCAGCGGCAGCACCGTGTTCACCCAGCTGTCGCCCGGGCAGACGGCACCGGTGGAAGGGAGCTCCTACGGTCCGCTGCTGGTCGGGGCCGTGCTGCTGGCGTTGCTGCTGGTGACCGCGCTGACCTTGCGCGGGTGGAGACGGCAGTGACGTCGGCGGCTCGTGCCGGCCGTCCGGTCCTGGCGGCAGCCGTCGCCGTCGCGGTCGTCGCCGCGGTCGCCGGGCTGCTGCTGACCGGTGGGGCAGCCCGACCCGTATTGGGCGACCCGGGGACCGCGGTGCGCTGGGGGTTGCCGCTGGCGCGCCTGCTGCACGACGGAGCTGCCGCGCTGGCGATCGGTGCGCTCCTGATGTGCGCCGCCCTGCTGCCGCCCTCGGCGCCGGCGTGGGCACAGGCCCGGTCGCTGGCGCTGTGGTCCAGCGTGGCATGGGCGCTGGCAGGACTGGTGGTGCTGGTCCTGGGCGGGGCCGTGGCTGCGGGGATGGCGCCCTCGGACCCCGCGTTCGACGCGGCCCTGGGGCAGTACGTCAGCACGCTCGAGGCTGGTCGGCTCACCCTCCTGGCCACCGTACTGACCGCACTGGTGGCGGTCGTGGCGGCCCAGGTCCGCACCCCGCTCGGCGCCGGCGTGGCCGTGCTGGTGGCGCTGGTCGCTCTGGTGCCGCTCGCGCTGACGGGTCACGCCGCCGACGCGGGCGGGCACGAGCTGTCGGTGTCGTCGTGGTGGCTGCACCTGGTCGGGGTGTGCGTCTGGGCCGGTGGGCTGGTGTGCCTGGCGCTGCTGGGCGGGCGGGGCTCCGGGCTGGGGAAGGATCTCGCCGCGGTCGCCCGGCGGTACTCCGTGGTCGCCGGCTGGGCCTTCGTACTGGTCGCCTTCTCCGGCGTCGCGAACGCCTCCGTCCGCATCGGCGGGCTGGCCGACCTGGGCACGGCGTACGGCGCCCTGCTCGTCGTCAAGGTCGTGGCGCTGGTGCTGCTGGGCGTCGCGGGCTGGTGGCACCGGGCCCGGCTGCTGTCCGCGCTGGAGACCGCCACGCAGGCTCCGCGACGGGTCTTCTGGCTGCTCGTCGGCGGGGAGGTGGTGCTGATGGGGCTCGCGATGGGCGCAGGGGTGGCCCTGTCCCGTTCGGCGCCCCCGGTGCCGGAGATCGCTCTGACCGAGCCCACCCCGGCCGAGCTGGTGACGGGGGCTCTGCTGCCTCCGCCGTTGACGGTGGGAAGCCTGTTCACGCAGACGACTGCCGACGTGCTGTGGCTAGCCGTGGCGGCTGCCGCGGTCGTCAGCTACCTGCTGGGGGTGCGCACGTTGCGGGCGCGCGGCGACGCCTGGCCGGTGCACCGCACGCTGCTGTGGCTGCTCGGCTGCGCCGTGCTCGTGTACGTCATCTGCGGGGGCGTCGCCGTCTACGGCCGGACGCTGTTCAGCGTGCACATGGTCCAGCACATGACGCTGAGCATGGTCGTGCCGCCGCTGCTGGTCTTCGGCGCGCCCGTGACCCTGGCTCTGCGCGCGCTGCCCCGTCGCGGCGACGGGTCCCGCGGTCCGCGCGAGTGGCTCCTGGGCGTGGTCGAGTCGCGGGTGCTGGGCGTGCTGGGCCGTCCGGTGGTGGCAGCGGGTCTCTTCATGGGCAGCATGGTCGTCTTCTACTACACGCCGCTGTTCGGGCTGGCCCTGCGGACCCATGTCGGGCACGAGCTGATGCTGGTGCACTTCCTGGGTGCCGGGTACCTGTTCGCCTCCGGGCTGGTCGGGATCGACCCCGGCCCGGCCCGGCCCGCCTACGCCCTGCGGCTGCTGCTGCTGTTCGCCACCATGGGCTTCCACGCGTTCTTCGGGGTCGCGATCATGTCCAGCGAGACCCTGCTGGAGGCCACGTACTTCTCGTCCCTCGGCTGGGGGATCGACGCCCTGGCGGACCAGCAGGACGGTGGTGGGATCGCCTGGGGCATCGGCGAGCTGCCGACCGTGCTGCTCGCCATGGTGCTCGTCCTGCAGTGGTCGCGCAGCGACTCGCGGGAGTCCCGGCGTGGCGACCGGGCCGCCGACCGCGACGGCGGAGCCGACCTGGCGGACTACAACGCCATGCTGGCCCGGCTCGGTCAGCGGAGGCCCTGACGACACGGATGGCCTATCGGGTCGGTCGCCTCTGGTAGCAATGCCCGCATGACCTCCTCGACCGAGACCGATCCTGACCGCCCGTTCTCCGACCTGGCCGCCTTTGTGGCGCTGCCGCGGGTCACCGGCCTGGTGCTCTCGCCGGACGGGTCGCGGCTGGTCGCGAGCGTGGCCACCCTGGACGAGAAGAAGAGCCGCTACGTCACCGCGCTGTGGGAGCTGGACCCGGTCGGGGAGCAGCCCGCCCGCAGGCTGACCCGAGGTGCCAAGGGAGAGTCCGCAGCAGCGTTCACAGCGGACGGGGACCTGCTCTTCACCGCAGGACGGCCGGGCACCACGCCCGGCGACGAGGACGACGACTCGGAGATCCCTGCGCTCTGGCTGCTGCCGGCCGGCGGCGGGGAGTCCCGGCTGGTGGCGCGCAGGGCCGGCGGGATCAGCGGGCTGCGGGTGGCCGCCAGGAGCGGGATGCTCCTGCTTGGTGCCTCCACCCTGCCGGGTGCCGACGAGAACGGGGACGACTCCGCCGCGGCCAAGAAGCGCAAGGACTCCAAGGTCTCGGCGATCCTGCACGAGAGCTACCCGGTGCGGTACTGGGACCACGACCTCGGCCCGGGCTCGCTGCGCCTGTTCACGGCGTCGCCGGGCGAGGTGTCCTCCCTGGCCGGCCAGACCGACCCGCGGCTCACGCTCGAGGGCCTCACCGGCGACGTCGCGGGTGCCCTGAACGACGAGTCGACGTGGGACGTCACAGCCGACGGCTCGACGGTGGTCGCCTCCTGGGTGGTCAAGGAATCCGCTGCCGCAGAGCGCTACTGCGTCGTGGCCATCGACGTCGCGAGCGGCAGGCGCACGGTGCTGGCGGACGACCCCGGCGTGGAGTTCAGCTCGCCGCGGATCAGCCCGGACGGCCAGATGGTCGTGATGGACAGGTTCACCAGGTCACTGCCGGACAGCGCTCCCGTCGCAGGTCTCGCTCTGGTGCCACTGGCGGGGGGCGGAGTCACGCAGGTGGCGCAGGACTGGGACCTGTGGCCGAGCGCCGCCAGATGGACCCCGGACGGTTCGACGCTGGTGGTAGCCGTCGACGAGAACGGCCGGGCTCCCTTGTACGCGGTCGACGTCGCTTCCGGCGAGCGCCGCCGGCTCACCCCCGACGACGGCGCCTACGCGAGCCACGAGGTCAGCGCGGACGGGCAGTGGGTGTACGCGGTGCGTTCCGCGGTCGACGCCGCACCAGCCCCGGTGCGGGTGCCCATCGGTGGCGGCAGCGCGCAGCCCCTGCCCTCCCCGGTCCAGCCGCTGACGGTGCCCGGCACGCTGACCGAGGTCACCACCACCGCCGAGGACGGCACGCCGCTGCGGGCGTGGCTGGCGCTGCCCGAGGGCGCGGGGCCGGACCAGCAGGCACCCCTGCTGCTGTGGATCCACGGCGGCCCGCTCGGCTCCTGGAACGCCTGGAGCTGGCGCTGGAACCCGTGGACCGCTGTCGCCCGGGGCTATGCCGTCCTGCTTCCCGACCCCGCGCTGTCGACCGGCTACGGCCAGCACATGATCGAGCGGGGCTGGGGCGCCTGGGGTGCGGCGCCCTACACCGATCTGATGGCCATGACCGACGCCGCCGTGGCCAGGGACGACATCGACGCGAGCCGGACCGCCGCGATGGGTGGCTCCTTCGGGGGCTACATGGCCAACTGGGTCGCCGGCCACACCGACCGCTTCCGCGCCGTCGTCACCCACGCCAGCCTGTGGGCGCTCGACCAGTTCGGGCCCACCACCGACGCGGCCTGGTACTGGATGCGCGAGATGACACCGCAGATGGCGCAGGCGAACTCGCCGCACCTGCACCTGGGAAACATCGTGACCCCGATGCTGGTGATCCACGGGGACCGTGACTACCGGGTCCCGATCGGGGACGGGCTGCGGCTGTGGTTCGAGCTCGTGCAGCACTCGGCCGACGAGAACGGCAGGACGCCGCACCGGTTCCTGTACTTCCCCGACGAGAACCACTGGGTGCTCTCCCCGAACAACTCCCGGGCCTGGTACTCGACGGTCTACGCCTTCCTCGGGCAGCACGTCCTGGACACCGGTTGGACCCGCCCGGCCGAGCTCGACCAGTGACCGAGGTGGTGGAACGGCCCGCCGTCGCGGCAAGGCGCTGATGGGCGAAAGGTTCGGTGTCGCTGGGACGCCGAAACCGTCGCGCATTGCCCGCTGCTCGGGCCGCTTGGCGCTCACACCGGCTCGAGCACCCTGCTCACGATTCGTGCGTGCTTGCCCACCTGCCGGCCGCGGGTGAATCCGTACTCCTCGAAGAGCTCGACGGTGGCGCTGAACAGGAAGCAGCCCGGCGCCTCGCGGCCGGTGGTCACCTGGGGGATGGCCTCGACGAGGCCGCCGCCGGCAGTGGCGATCTGGTCGAGCGCGCCTTCCAAACCCGCTCGAGCGATGCCCCGGCCGCGGTTTCCCTTGTCAACGAAGAAGCAGGTGATCCGCCAGTCAGGGCGCGGCGGCGGGTCCTTCTCGTACTCGCGTCGGTGTTTGATGCCCGGCAGCTCTGCCGGGCCGCCGTACTGGCACCACCCCCGAGCGACGTCGTCCTCGTCCAGGACGAGCGCCGCGTGGGCGCGGTCGCTACGCACTCGATCCTCCTTCTCCGCCCGGGGACAGGCCGCACGCTGCCCGCGGTCGAGGTGGTAGCTGATGCACCAGCACCCGCCGAAGATCCCGTTGTTGCGCTCGACCAGCTCCGCAAAGGCGTCCCACGTGGAGGCGTCAAGGGGGCGGATCGTGTAGGCCGCCACGTCAGTCCTGCGCAGCCGCTGCAGCGAGGATCCGGGCGAGCTCGACCGGCTTGCTGAACATGGGCCAGTGGCCCGAGTCGATGTCGACGAGGTCCAGGCGCTTGGCCTTGGTGAGCTCGGGCACGTCTCCGGCGTCGATCCACTCCTGAGCCTGGGTGGGGGTGAACTCGGGGCACACGAGCACGACCGGGACGTCGAACCGTCGCTCGTCCACCAGACGCACCACGCCCTTGGTCACCCCTTCCGGGACGGGGATCGCAGCAGCAGCGATGCTGTGCCTGGCCTCCTCGCCGAGGTCATCGGAGTCTGGCCCCTCGAACGGGCCCCAGCCGGGGAAGGGCACGACACCGTCCTGCGGCTCGAAGAAGTCGGCGTAGGTCTGTCCGTCGGCGGACGGGACGCCCCCGATGAGCACGACCTTGGCTACCTTCTCCGGTCGGGCGTCGGCGGCCAGCCAGGCCAGGCTGCAGGCGGCGGAGTGCCCCACCACAAGAGCCTTCTCGGACGCTGAGTCCACGGCGGCGAGCACCGCTGCCACCTGGTCGTCGAGCGTGGCGGACGCGGAGCCGTCTCCCTGGCCCGGGAGGGTGAGCGGCACCGGGCGGTGGCCGAGGTCCTCGAGCGCGGGCGTGACGTCGTCCCACGCGGATCCGTCGAGCCACAGCCCGGCGATGAGCACGATGTCCATGGTCAGTTCTCCTTCTCCAGTGCGGTCCTGCTCGCGCAACTCGGTCATGGACGTCACGCTAGGACACGTTCCGGACGATCGGCTTCCGGTTCATCTCGAGGTTCCCTAGTCTGCTGGCGTGCCGACCGACCTCAGCCCCACCGCACGAGCTCTGCGTGTTCTCGAGATCCTCTCGACCCGTCCCGGCGCGACGGCGGACGAGCTCGCGGAGCGGTTGGGTGTCACCGAGCGGGCCGCGCGTCGGTACGTCGGGATCCTGCGGGAGGCGGGCATCCCCGTCGAGTCCGCACGGGGCCCCTATGGCGGATACCGGCTCGGGCGCGGGACCAGGCTGCCTCCGGTCGTCTTCACGCAGGACGAGGCGGTGGGCCTGGTCATGGCGGTACTCGACGGCCAGCCGTCAGCCACCGACGTCGACGACCTCGTCGGTTCTGCCCTGGGCAAGGTCATCCGGGCACTGCCCGAGAGCGTCGGCCGGCAGGCGGCGGCGCTGCGTGAGCACGCCTCGGCTGCGCCCGACCGGTACTCGGCCCGTCCAGATCCCGCCACCACCAGCGCACTCGTCGCTGCCATCACGGCCCGACGTGGCGTGCTGCTCGCGTACCGGAGCGAGTCGGGCAACGAGTGGGAGGCCGAGGTGGACCCCTGGGCGGTCATCGTCCGCTGCGGGCGCTGGTACCTCCTGTGCCGATCCCATCGCTCGGACGCGATCCGCACCTACCGGGTCGACCGGGTCTGCGCAGTCCGGCAGACCGCTCAAGAGTTCGCGCCACCCGAGGGCCTCGACCCGGTGGCAGCACTGGAGGAGAACCTGGGCACGGGGTGGGAGTTCCCCACCCGCGTGCTGTTCGAGGCCCCGCTGGCTGAGGTGGCGCCGTGGATCCGGTCTTCCATGGGACGGCTCGAACCATCAGGAGACGGGTGCGTGCTCGTCGGCAGCACGAGCAACCCGGCGATGTATGCCCAGGAGTGGTTGGCGAGCGTGCCGTTCACCTTCCGAGTCGAGGGCGGGCAGGAGCTCCGTGCCGCGGTGGCGACGCTCGCTTCGCGCTGTGCTGTCGCACTGGAGCTCTGACGCCGATCGAGCCACCGGCCCGTGACGCTGACATGCTGCTGGCATGACGGACACAGCACTGAAGTGGGGCTTCCTGGCCACGGGCGCGATCGCTGCCACGGTGGCCACCGACCTGGCGGGCACCGGCGCGGTCCACCGGTTCGCGGTGGCCTCCCGGGACGTGGGCCGCGCCAGGGCGTTCGCCGACCGGCACGGGTTCGAACGGTCCTACGGCTCCTACGACGAGCTGCTGGCAGACCCCGACGTGGACGCGGTGTACGTGGCCACCCCGCACGGCCAGCACCACGCCGTCACCAGCCGGGTGCTGGCTGCGGGCAAGCCCGTGCTGGTGGAGAAGGCGTTCACCTGCTCGCTCGCCGCGGGGCAGGACCTGGCGCGGCAGGCGCGGGCGGGCGGGGTGTTCGCCATGGAGGGGATGTGGGCGCGCTTCCAACCGGCGATGGTGGCCCTGCGCCAGCTCGTGGCTGACGGCGCGATCGGCGACGTCCGCGCGGTGCACGCCGATCTGGGCCTGGTCGCCCCGTTCGACCCGTCGCACCGGCTGTTCGATCCGGCCCTGGGAGGTGGGGCGCTGCTGGACGTCGGTGTCTACGTCGTCTCGTTCGCGCAGATGTTGCTGGGGTCACCGTCCTCGGTGGCGGCGACCGGCCAGGTCGCGCGCACCGGCGTCGACCTGGAGGCGGGCCTGCTGCTGGGCTACGACAGCGGGGCCCACGCGGTGCTGTCCTGCAGCCTCGGTGCGGAGAGCCCCGGCCGTGGCGCCGTGATCGGGACCAAGGGCCGGATCCTGGTCGAGCCGCGCTTCCACCACACCCCCCGGATCCGGCTCGAGCGGCCGGGTCAGGAGCCGGTGGTGATCGAGAACGCTCTGCAGGGCAGAGGTTTCGGCCCACAGTTCGAGCACGTGGCGGACTGCCTGGCGCAGGGGCTCACCGAGTCGCCGGTGATGCCGCTGGACGACACGCTGTCCGTGCTGACGACGCTGGACGCCGCCCTGGAGCAGCTAGGCGTCCCGCACCTGGACGAGGGCTTCGAGGCTCGTCGGTAGGGAGATCAGCCTCGGCGTGCGTTCAGCGCGGCATCCAGGATTGGCAGCAGCGCGTCGCCGTCGGCGCCACGCACGATCGGCACCTCGCCCACGAAGTCCTCCTCCGAGTGCTTGCCGGCTCCTGCACCCGGACGCACCTGGCGCAGGGCGATCGCGACAACCTGGTCGGGACGGGTCCGTGCGAAGTCGGCGTACAGCACGGGGTCGTGCTCCCCGTCATCGCCCACCAGCACCCACCTCACGTGCGGCATGTCCTCGGCCAGCCGCTTCAGGGCCGAGGACTTGTGCGCCCGCCCGTCGCGGAACCAGCGGTCCGGGGTGATGCCCCAGTCCGTCATGAGCAGCGCTCCCGCGGGAAAGTCGTTGCGTTCGAGGAACCGCGACACCGGGCCCACGAGGTTCCACGGACCGTTGCTCAGGTAGACCACCCGGGGGTGGGACTGGTCCTCGACGGCCCGGCGCAGCAACCGAGCCATTCCTGGCACTGAGCGCCGGGTCGAGCTGGTTCCCCGCGCGGTGCGCCATCCTGCTCGCAGCGGGTGGGAGATGCCGGTGACCCACACCGTGTCGTCGATGTCGCAGATCACCCCGATGACGGGCTCGGGCGCGAGAACGTGCACGTTGGCTGGGACCGGTTCGCGCCCCGCGACGGTCAGGTTTGCCTTGGACAACCCCGGCGGCAAGGTGCTCTCTAGCGTCACCTCCGCGTCGATGATGCCGGCTGCGTCGCTCGTCGCCGTGGTCCTCGAGCCGCCGATCTCCACCTCGACCTCGGTGCCCGGGCTCTCCAGGGTGAGCAGTCGCCGCCAGGCGGGGATGCCCCGCCGGGCGGCGGGGTCCACCGCTGCGGGAGCGAGCACGACACGTCCCAGCACCCGGGCGTGGTTCGCACTGCCGTACCCGGAGTACGGGATGACCGCAGGGATCCACCCACGACTGGCAGCCCTGCGTGCCAGCCGGTCTCGTAGTCCCGTCTCGGTCCGGTAGGCCACGCCCACGGCGGCCCCCTGGAATCGGCTCAGAACCTTGTCGTCACTCATCATCTGTCCTCTCCATCTCGCAGGCGTCGTGCTCATCTGTCGGGGCGCATGAACGCCGCACCATCAGCTCTGGAGGGAGCGCCCCGCCTCTTCGCGGACCTCTCCGACCAACTCCTTGAGCACGTCCTGGAGGGCGACGAGCCCGATGGTGGTCGCACCACCCTGCGGAGATTCTGCCTCTGCCGTCACCCGTGCCAGGTGTGAGGCGGTGCGTTGCATCGTGGCCAGCACCTCACGCAGGCGTGACCCCGCGTGCACGGAGGGGAGCACCCGGACCGCGTCAGGACGCAGCGGGCGCTCGCGCACCGTCGCGTCCGGGGTCAGGACGTCCTTGACGTGGACGTACCCGGTCAGGCTTCCGTCGGGCTCCTGCACGGGGAAACGCGAGTACCCGGTCCGTCCGGTGAGCTCCTCCACCTGGGCCGGGGTGGTGGACCGGGCGATGGTGACGAGGTCGGCAGCAGGGATCATGACGCTGGTGGCGTCGCGCTCCTCGAACGTGAGGGCACTGACCAGGAGCTGTTCGTCCGTGCTGTCGAGCAACCCGTGCTCGTGGGACTGGCCCACCAGCCCGGCGACCTCGTCCCTGGTGAAGGCTGAGGTGATCTCGTCCTTCGGGGTGACCTTCACGCTGCGAAGGACGAGGTTGGCGAACTGGTTGAGCACCCACAGGAAGGGATAGAGCACCCGCACCACGACGACCAGCACCGGAGCCAGCACCAGCGCGGAGCGGTCCGGCCCCGCCAGGGCGATGTTCTTGGGGACCATCTCCCCGATCACCACGTGCAGGAAGACCACGATCGTCATGGCGATGATGAACGAGACCGGGTGCAGCAGCTCATCGGGCATGCCGGCAGCCACGAACGGCTTCTCCAGCTGATGGGCCACAGCCGGTTCCCCCAGCGACCCCAGCCCGAGCGAGCAGATGGTGATGCCCAGCTGGGCGCCGGCCATCATCAGTGACACGTTCTCCATCGCGCCGAGCGTCATGCGCGCCGAGCGTGAGCCGGCGCGCACCTTGGGCTCGATGTTCGTGCGGCGCGCGGCGATCAGCGCGAACTCCGCGCCGACGAAGAACGCGTTGGCGAACAGCAGGAAGACGGACACCACGATGAGAGTCACGTCGCTCATGGCGCCACCTCAGGATGGTCGGCGCTGGGTTCCGGGTCGGGTTCGGCCCGCAGCTGGTCGACGCGGTGCCCGTCCATGCCCAGCACGGTCAGACGCCAGCGCGTCGCCGGCTCGGCGTCCCCGTCCGCGGGAAGAGGCAGGTGCTCGGGCACCGTGGTCTCGACGGTGACCGCGTCACCCTCGGCGGGCAGCCGGCCGAGCTCGACCGTGACCAGCCCGCCGAGGGTCTCGTACTCCTCGTCGGCGGCGATCGTCGTTCCCAGGATCCGGCTGGCCTCGTCGGGGCGGAGCAACGCGGACAGCACCCACGTCCCGTCCTCTCCACGACGAGAGAGCTCCGGTTCGTCGTCGTGCTCGTCGACGACGTCGCCGACGATCTCCTCGATCAGGTCCTCCAGGGTGACGATCCCGTCGACGGCACCGAACTCGTCAAGCACGACAGCCAGTTGCATGTGTCCTTCTTTGAGCACCTCGAGCAGAGCGTCCAGCTCCATCGACTCCGGTATGAACACCGCGGGCTGGGCGACGTCTCTGACCCTCACCCGATCGCGTTCGCTGAAGGGCACCGATACGGCGTTCCGGACGTGGACGACCCCGACCACGTCCCTGGGGGCATCGGGATCGGTGACCGGGAAGCGGGAGTGCCCGTTGCGGCTGGCAAGCTCGAGCACGTGGGAGACCGGTGAGTCGGCGTCGACGCTCAGAACCTGTGGCTGGGGTCTCAGGACGTCCCGGGCGCGGCGCTCCCCAAAGGCCAGAGAACGCTGCACCAGCGTCGCGGTCGAGCTCTCCAGCGTTCCCTGCTGGGCGGAGCGGGCGACGAGCGAGACCAGCTCCTGCGGGGATCGCGCGGATGCCAGCTCTTCTGAGGGCTCGATCCCCACGGCGCGCAGGATCGCGTTCGCCGTCCCGTTGAGGAAGCGGATGGGCCAAGCGGTGGCCTTGGTGAATCCGCGCTGGAAGCCCTGCACCCACCGGGCGGTCTGCAACGGTCGGGCGATGGCCAGGTTCTTCGGGACGAGCTCGCCGAAGACCATCGTCAACGCGGTGGCCAGCACCAGCGCCAAGGTGACCGAGACGCCAGTCGCAGCGTCCGAGGACAGGCCTGCCCGCTCGAGGGGGCCGTCGATGAGGCGGGCAATGGCTGGCTCAGCCAGAAAGCCTATGGCCAGGTTCGTCACGGTGATGCCGAGCTGGGCCCCCGACAGCTGCGTCGACAAGGTCTTGAGGGCAGCCAGCGTCCCCGCGGACCTCTTGTCCCCGGCAGCAGCGGCCCGCTCGACGCTGGCACGGTCGACGGTGACGAAGGCGAACTCCGCTGCGACGAAACCACCGCAGGCGAGGATGAGTCCTACCGACAGCAGGACCAGCAGCCACTCAGTCATCGCGCGCCAGCGAGCGAGTTGCTACGAGACGCTCTTGCGGCGACCCGAGAGGCCCTCGGCCACGCCGATCAGCAGCACGGCGGCGATCACGGCCACGATGAATCCGAGGACGTTGAGCTCGAAGATGTCGCCGGTACCCAGCAGGTTGGCGATGACCCCGCCGATGACGGAGCCCACCAGTCCGAGCAGCAAGGTCATGATCACGCTGAGGTTCTGCTTGCCGGGCTTGATCAGTCGTGCAAGAGCACCGATGATCAAGCCTGCCACGATGAATCCGATCACGAGGCTCACTCCTTGAGGTGTTCGGGACTGATGGTCTGGTGCGCCGCTTCCTGCGGAGCACCGGCGAGCAGATTACTGGTCGCAGGCCCGCTCCACTTCTCGACGTGGTCACGATCCGTGCTCGCGTACTTGACGATCGGGTGAAGATCGCGCGACGCGACGTCGTGGTCAGAGCTGAGGGACCTTGAACGGGTCGTGCCCGCTGAGGATCTTGTCGACGCGAGCCTGGTCCACGCGGCTGACGACCGCGGTGGACTCCTGGTGGTCGCGCACGCACTTCGCGAGCGTGAACGTCGAGGTGATGATGTACAGCATGCCCAGGGCGAGGAAGGCGCGGATCCAGCTGTTGACAGGCAGGTAGGCGATGCCGGTACCGACGAAGATCAGCGAGACGCCGAACGAGATGGCGGCCTGGGCGTAGAAGGCGACGGTGGTGCGGGCGATGGGCGCGGTGGGGGTTGACATGCGGACAGCCTGTGCGCTGGCCGGCGCCCGCGGATGTGCTGCGGTACTCAACCTGGCTGAGCATCCGGGCGCAGCGCGCGGGGCTCACCCCACGAAGGCGGCGAACGGCTCGGCGCAGCCTGGAGTCGCGCGAAGGAGCCTTCTCCTGCTGGGCGACCGCTGGGCGGGATGGTGCTCGAGGTGACGTACCTCGACCCCACCGCCGAGTCGTGGGAGTCCGGCGACCGCGAGATCCTGTGCATGGTCTCCGACCCCCGTCGGCGAAGTCACCGAGTCGCTCGAGCGACGCGGACCGCTGAGGTAGTTCAGCGATTCGGCGTGTTTTTCGCCTTCAACACGAGGACACTCAAGAAGACGACCTCGAATCATCGGGGCACGAAGAAGGGACAGACCATGCGATACGGTGGAGGCATCTTCCTCATCGTCCTCGGACTCATCCTCGCGCTCGCCGTGCCTGGCCAGGTCGGCAGCATCGACGTCGAGACCATCGGCTGGATCTGTGTCGGCGCGGGCGTCCTGGCCCTCGCCCTCGGCCTGCTCACCAGCCAGCGCCGCAGCTCCAGCGAGACCGTGGTGCAGAACCACGGAGGTGCTGTGGCTCCTCCTGTTGCCGGGCACGGCGAGACCGTCGTTCGCGAGGAGCGTCGCGACAACGTCTGAGAAGGCACAAAACGGAGGCCGGCCTCCCCGGGGGCCGGCCTCGTGCATTCTCGGCTGACCTCAGGGCGCCGTGCTCCTGCCCAGGTAGGTGACCGTTCCCGGGTCGGGGGCGGGGATGACGTGGAACCCGAGCCGGTCGTAGAAGCCGCGGGCGCGGATGTTGGCGGGGGACATGCCGAGGTGCACCGCATCTGCGCCGGCGCCACGGACGGCCGCAAGGAACATGCTGATGAGCGCCCGCCCCAGGCCCGACCCCTGGACCTGTGGGAGCAGGTCGATGTGCAGGTGCGCCGGGTACCCCGCGAGCTCAGGAAGCAGCATCCGCTCAGGGTCGTGATGCACTGCGACCATCTGCTCGTCAGGTGTGCTCGGGTCATTGGTCGGTGCTGGGTAGCGGTGTGCGAGCAAGGGGATCCACACGCGCCGGTAGGCGGCCACGAAGGCGGGGGTGTCGCTGGTGCCGATCACGTACCCCACGGCGCGCTCCCCGTCGTCCACGACGAACGCCAGCTCCGGCTCCAGGTGCAGGTACGGCCCGGCGGATACGTCAGGCACCAGGTCGTCGCTGGTGTACTGCCCACGCCCGTCCTCGCCCGCTGCGGCTGTGCGTATGCAGATGTCGTAGACGTCCGCGCGGTCCGTGTCGCAGTAGGGGCGGATCTGCGGGGTCGTGGAGCGGAAGGCATCAACGGACCCTACGGCGTGAGGTTGGTCTCGGCCGGTTGCCGTGTCGGTCATTCTGGCTGGCCTGGCCCTGCCACCTGGGGTAACAAGGAAGAACGAAGCACGACCGATCGAGGAGAGGGTGTCTGGTCATGGCGCAGATCCAGGAGTCCATCGACGTGGACGTGCCGGTGCGTACGGCATACGACCAGTGGACTCAGTTCGAATCCTTCCCGCAGTTCATGTCGGGGGTCGACTCCATCACCCAGACCGATGACACCCGCAGCCACTGGGTCACCACGGTGGCCGGGGTCACGCGCGAGTTCGACACCGAGATCACCGAGCAGCACGCCGACGAGCGGATCGCCTGGAAGAGCACCACCGGTGACACCAAGCACGCCGGCGTGGTCACCTTCCACCGGCTCAGTGACTCCACGACCCGCGTCATGATCCAGATCGACTGGGAGCCGGAGGGTCTGGTCGAGAAGGCTGGCGCTGCGGTCGGTGTGGACGACCACCGCGTCAAGGCGGACGCCAAGCGGTTCAAGGCGTTCATCGAGAAGCGGGGCACCGAGACGGGCGAGTGGCGCGGCGACGTGGAAGCCGCGCCGCAGTCGCCGTCATGAGTCCGGTCGCGCGTCCGGACCCGATCAGACCTGACCCGGACCGGCCTGACCCGGACGGAACGACGCCAGGTGCGCGCCCGGCGGTCGACCCGGAGCCGGAGACGACCACGGGTCTGGAGCCAGGCGGTGGTGTGCCACCCGGGGAGACGCCCCCGGCAGAGGCTTCCGTGGCTGCGGACCGCGTCGACACCGGCTCGGGAGCGCGCACCGGGGCGCCCTGGCTGATCATCGGCATCATCTTGGTGGTGACGCTGCTGGTCTGCGCGATGGCCGTCGGGCGCGTGCTGGGCGTGTACTGAGGTCACCCCCGCGAGTTGTCAGTACCTGGCCGCCCTCTTGGCGGTCCAGGTACTGACAACTCGGCGCAGGCTCAGAAGGCAACTCGGCGCAGGCTCAGAAGGCAGCCTCGTCCACGTCCATCAGCGAGTTGTCGGTGGCCTCGGCGATGGCCCGCTCGGAGGTGATCTTCGGCAGCTGGGTGCGGGCGAAGAACCGGGCGGCCGCGATCTTGCCCTCATAGAAGGGCTTGTCCTTGCCGGTGGCCCCGGCAGCGAGCTTGGCGGTGGCCACCTCGGCCTGCCGGAGCAGCAGCCAGCCGACCACCACGTCACCCATCGCCAGCAGCAGCCGGCTGGTGTTCTGGCCGACCTTGTACAGGTTGCGGATGTCATTGGACTCGTTGCCGCGGGTGTCCGAGGCCATCAGCTCGCCCACCATGTAGCCGACGATGGCCTGGGTGTCCTCCAGGGCCTTGGCGAGCAGCTCGCGCTCGGTGGACAGGTCGCCAGAACCGTTGTCGCCCTTGACGAACTCCTGTATCTGGGTCGACAGGTGCCCCAGTGCCTGGCCCTTGTCCCGCACGATCTTGCGGAAGAAGAAGTCCTGGCCCTGGATGGCGGTGGTGCCCTCGTACAGGGTGTCGATCTTGGCGTCGCGCACGTACTGCTCGACCGGGTAGTCCTGCAGGAAGCCGGAACCGCCGAAGGTCTGCAGGCTCTCGGTGCCCAGCAGCACCCACGCGCGCTCGGAGCCGACGCCCTTGACGATGGGCAGCAGCAGGTCGTTCACCCGGACCGCGAGGTCCTCGGGAGAGCCGGCGATGAACTCCTCGCTACCCTGGGCACGGCCCGCCATGTCCACGGTGTCCTGCTGGCTGGCGGTGTACAGCACAAGGGCGCGCAGGCCCTCGGCGTAGGACTTCTGCAGCATCAGCGAACGGCGCACATCGGGGTGGTGCGTGATCGTGACCCGGGGGGCGGCCTTGTCGGTCATCTGGGTCAGGTCGGCGCCCTGCACCCGCTCCTTCGCGTAGGCGAGAGCGTTCAGGTATCCGGTGGACAGGGTGGCGATCGCCTTGGTGCCGACCATCATCCTGGCCAGCTCGATGATCTTGAACATCTGCGCGATGCCGTCATGGACCTCGCCCAGCAGCGTGCCCACGGCCGGGATGCCGTCGACCTCGCCGAACCGGACCTCGCAGGTGGTGGAGATCTTCAGGCCCATCTTGTGCTCGACGTTGGTGACGAACGCGCCGTTGCGCTCCCCGAGCTGACCGCTCTCGAGGTCGACGTGCAGCTTCGGCACGACGAACATGCTCAGCCCCTTGGTACCGGGCGCCGCGCCCTCGGGGCGGGCCAGCACCAGGTGCACGACGTTGTCGTAGAACGGAGCCTCGGCAGAGGTGATGAAGCGCTTCACCCCGGTGATGTGCCAGGTCCCGTCAGGCTGCTGGACCGCCTTGGTGCGGCCGGCGCCCACGTCGGAGCCGGCGTCGGGCTCGGTGAGGACCATCGTGGCTCCCCAGTGGTTGTGCATCTGGTGCGCTGCCAGCTTCTTCTGGTCGTCGGTGCCCAGGTCGTAGAGCACCTTGCCAAAGGCGTAGCCGGCGGAGAACATGTGGACGGCCGGGTTGGAACCCAGCACCATCTCCGCCAGACCCCAGCGCAGCGACGGGGGCACGACGGTGCCGCCCAGCTCTGCCGGGATGTCCATCCGCCACCATTCGGCGTCGATGTACGCCTTGTAGGACTTGACGAAGGACTCGGGCATCGACACGGAGTGCGTCTTGGGGTCGAAGACCGGCGGGTTGCGGTCGGACTCCAGGAACGAGGCCGCCAGCTCGTTCTCGGCGAGGCGGCCCACCTCGGCCAGGATCTCTCGAGCGGTCTCGACGTCCACGTCCTCGTAGGGCCTGGAGCCCAACAGCTCCTGGCGGTTCAGGACCTCGAAGAGGTTGAACTCGATGTCGCGGACGTTCGCCTTGTAGTGGCTCATGGGCCGGTGTGCCTTTCAAGAGGTTACCCGTCGGTAACCTCCATGATGCTACCGGCCGGTAACTATTGCAAGCGGTTCGGTGGAACCGGCCCCCACCGTCGCCCTGCGTGACGAGGACGCCTCGCACGGGCGGCGCCTGGGCCGGGCCGTTGGTCAGGCCGGGTAGCTGTGGATCTCGGTCGCCTTGACGGCGGCCCACACGCTCTCCCCGACGCCGAGGCGCAGGTCAGCGACGGCGGCAGCGGTGATGTCGGCCAGCACGGGCGGGGCTGCGTCCAGGCGCACCCTGACCGTGTCGCCGTGGTGCTCCAGGCCCGCGACCAGCCCCGGCCAGGCGTTGCGCGCAGAGCCGCGCGGCCGCTCACGGTGCAGCACGACGGCTGAGGGAGGGAACGCCACGAAGACCTGGCCGTCGGCCGGGCTGGCCGTGTGCAGGGCCCCGCCGCCCTCGAGGTGGACCGTCGTCCCCGCCGAGCGGCCGCGGTAGAGGTTCAGGCCCACGAGCCTGGCGACGTACTCGGTGCGCGGGGCGCGGGCGACGTCCCCGGGCGTTCCCTGCTGCACCATCCGACCGTCCTCGATCACGACGAGGTGGTCGGACAGCACCATCGCGTCCAACGGGTCGTGGCTGACCAGCACGGCGCAGCCTCGGTAACCAGCCAGGTGCCGGCGCAGGTCGGAGCGGATCTGCTGTCGCGTGCCGGCGTCCAGAGCGGCCAGCGGCTCGTCGAGCACCAGCAGGTCAGGATCCGTGGCCAGGGCCCGGGCCAGCGCCACGCGCTGGGCCTGCCCGCCGGAGACCTGGTGCGGCCTGGCTCGTGCCAGGTCGCTGAGCCCTACACGGTCGAGCCACTGGTTGGCACACGCATGCGCCGCCTGCTTGCGCATGCCCCGGGCGCGGGGACCGAAGGCGACGTTCTCCCGCAGGGTCAGGTGCGGGAAGAGCAGGTAGTCCTGGAACACCATCCCCACGCTGCGCCGGTCGGGCGGCACGAACCGTCCCGCAGCGGGGGCGTCGAGCACCGCGCGGCCCAGCGCGATCCGACCTGCTGTCAGTGGCTCCAGACCGGCGAGCGCCCGGAGCGCGGTGGACTTGCCGGCACCGTTGGGGCCCAGCAGCGCCAGCACCCCACCCGGTTCCAGCGCCAGCTCCAGGTCCAGCCTGAACCGGTCCCGATCGACCCGCAGGTGCGCGCGCAGCCCGTCCCCGACCGAGCCTGCGTACCGCGCCGTCACGGTGCGGCGCCTGTCACGGTGCCGCGCCTGTCAGCCACCGGTCCCGGAGGCTGGCCAGCACCAGGATCGAGACCGCCAGCAGCACCAGCGACAGCACGATGGCAGCCTCCGGGTCGGTCTCCAGCGCCAGGTACACCGCGACGGGCATGGTGCGGGTGACACCAGGGAAGTTGCCGGCGAAGGTGATGGTGGCACCGAACTCTCCCAGGGCGCGGGCGAAGCACAGCACGGCGCCGGCCGTGACGCCCGGTGCGATCAGTGGCAGCGTCACGCGCCGGAAGATGAGCCAGCGCGAGGCGCCCAGCGTCGCGGCGGCGTCCTCGTACCGACGGTCCGCGCCGCGCAGCGCGCCCTCGACGGCCAGCACGAGGAAGGGCATCGCCACAAAGGCCTCGGCCAGCACGACGGCGGCAGTTGTGAACGGCAGGCTGATCCCGAACCAGGCGTCGAGCCGCTCGCCCAGCAGGCCACGCCGACCCAGCAGCAGCAGCAGGGAGACGCCCCCGACCACGGGCGGCAGCACCAGCGGCACGGTGACCAGGGCCCGGAGCAGCCGCCGTCCGGGGAACCTCGCCCGGGCGAGCACCCAGGCCAGCGGGACCCCGAGCAAGAGGCAGATCAGGGTCGCCAGGATCGCGGACACCAGGGAGAGCCGCAGCGCCTGGCCGACCTCTGGACTCGCCAGCTGCGCCGGCAGGGAGCGCCACGGCGCGCGGACCAGCAGGGCGACCAGCGGCAGGAGCAAAAAGGCCACGCCGAGCACCGCGAGGGGAACCATGAAACCGGGAAGCCCGCTGCCGCGCCCGCGTCGGTCGCGGCTGGGCCGTCGGCCTTCGCGCGGGCGGGTGCTGGTCCGCCCGACGCCGGGCTCAGGGGGTGTCGAAGCCGGCGTCGACAAGGACCTGGCGCCCCTTCTGCGAGAGGACGTGCTCGACGAACGCGCGTGCGGCCGTCGCGTTGGGTGCGTCCGCAAGCACGGTGATGGGGTAGTCGGTGACGCCAGCCGTGTTCTGGGGAACGGGAATGCCCTCGACCTCGGTGCCGCCCGCCAGTACGTCGGTCCGGTAGACCAGCGCCGCGTCGACCTCTCCGAGCCGCACCTTTGTCAGGGCCGCACGCACGTCCTGCTCGAGGGTGTCAGGCGCCGCCCGGACCCCGGCGGCGTCGAGCACCCGGGCCGAGGCCGCGCCGCAGGGGACCTGCGGCGCGCACAACGCGATGGTCAGGTCGCCGCGCGAGAAATCGTCGAGTCCCTGGACGGCGGCCGGGTTGCCTGCCGGCACGGCGATCTCCAGCGAGTTCCGGGCGAACACCTGGGGCGGGTCAGCGCCTTCTGCTGGCTCGAAGGCGGTGCGCATGGTCGCCTCGTCTGCCGCGGCGAACACGTCGGCAGGGGCTCCCGCGACGATCTGCTGGGCCAGCCCCGAGCTGCCGCCGAAGCTGAACGTGATGTTGAGCCCAGGGTTGTCGTCCATCACCTCGTCCCCGAGCTGGGTGAAGGACTCCGTCAACGAGGCGGCAGCCAGGACTGTCAGGTCTCCCGTTACGGCTCCCGCGCTCGCGCTCGCGGTGCTTGTCGGCTGCGGCGCAGAGCAGGCGCCGAGTGCCAGCAACGCGGTGAGCGCGAAAGCCCCCGGGGCGGTCACCGCGGCTCCGGCAGCTCGACCACGACGTTGGTGGCCTTGACGCTGGCGACCGCGACGGTGCCCACCTCCAGCCCCAGCTCGTCAACAGCCTCGCGGCTGAGCAGCGACACCACCCGGAACGGACCGGCCTGCATCTCCACCTGCGCCATCACGGTGTCCCGCGTGACCTTGGTGACGATCCCGCGCATCCGGTTCCGCGCCGAGACGGACGAGGACGCCTGCTGGTCGGCGGCCAGCTCCAGGGCCAGGGCAGCCAGCGCTGGTCCCGGCACGACCATCCGTCCTGAGGCCGAGCGGGCGGTGGTGACGCGGCCGCTCTCCGCCCATCGGCGCACCGTGTCGTCGCTGACGCCGAGCAAGGCGGCAGCCTCGCTGATGAGCAGATCGGCCGCGGTCACTGGTACATCTTACGCCGCATACGCGGTTCTACGGTGATGAACGGCCCGCATCTGCGCCGTTCGCCTCGTTCCGGAGGTGCGCCCCCTGGACGCCTGCCAGCAGAATGTCGGGATGATCCGCGTCGAGCTGGCTCTGGAGCTGCAGCGGTCCGGGCTGAGCTGGTCCCCGGCCGCGGGCGACCGGTTCATGGTGCCCGACCGCGACATGGACGGCGAGGTGTTCGTGGTGAGCGAGATGGCGATCGAGGCCCGCGACCTGCCCGGCGGCGAGGTGCTCGCCTTCAACGGGACGACGGAGTGGGCGCTGGACAGCCTGGGGCGGGACGAGGTCCTGTGGCTGCCACGCGAGGAACAGCTCCGGGCCGTGCTGGGTCCACGGTTCCATGGTCTGGCGCTGGACGACCGGGGCTGGACCGTCGAGGTGACCTCGCTCGACGGCGATCGTCGATCCTTCACCGACCCGGACGCCGAGAGCGCCTACGCACTGGCCGTGCTGTCCTCTGATCGCTGACCATCCGGCGCTCGCTCCACCGGCACCGCAGACGTCCTGCCCGCGCTGCCCGGTTAGCCTTGGGCCCATGCGGTCATCTGCTCCGGAGCAGCCTGTGGGTCCGTCCACGAGCTCGATGCGTCGGGCGTTGGCCAGGGCCCGCGACGGCAAGGCGCTGGATGCCGCCGAGGCAGTGGTCCTGCTGCACGCTCGTGGGCCCGACCTGCTCGCGCTCTGCGAGGTGGCCGCCAAGGTCCGCGACGCGGCGATGGTGGCCGCTGGGCGTCCGGGCATCGTCACCTACTCGCGCAAGGTGTTCGTGCCGCTGACCCGGTTGTGCCGGGACCGCTGTCACTACTGCACGTTCGCGACGACACCGGGACGGGTACCCGCCCCCTACCTGTCCCCGGACGAGGTGCTGGACATCGCCCGCGCAGGTGCGTCGCAGGGCTGCAAGGAGGCGCTGTTCACTCTCGGGGACCGTCCTGAGGACCGCTGGCCGGTGGCACGGCAGTGGCTGGACGAGCACGGCTATGACGACACGCTGGCGTACGTGCGCGCCATGGCGGTGCGGGTGCTGGAGGAGACGGGCCTGCTGCCGCACCTGAACCCCGGGGTGCTGTCGTGGTCGGAGCTGCAGAGGCTCAAGCCGGTTGCGCCGTCCATGGGCATGATGCTGGAGACGACGGCCACCAGGCTGTGGACGCAGCCGGGTGGGCCGCACCACGGGTCCCCGGACAAGGACCCGGCGCTGAGGCTGCGGGTCCTGGAGGACGCCGGCCGCGTGGGTGTGCCCTTCACCACCGGCATCCTGGTCGGGATCGGCGAGACGATGGCCGAGCGGGTGGAGTCGGTGCTGGCGATCCGCCGCGTGGCCCGCGAGTACGGCGGCATCCAGGAGGTGATCGTCCAGAACTTCCGCGCCAAGGACGACACCGCGATGCGCGCCGTCCCTGACCTGGGCGAGGACGAGTTCCTCGCCACCGTCGCCGTGGCACGGCTGCTGCTCGGACCATCGGTCAGCCTGCAGGCACCTCCCAACCTGGCCGGCGACGAGGGGGTCGGCGTCGAGCAGGTCGGCCGGCTGCTCGCCGCTGGTGTGGACGACTGGGGCGGTGTCTCGCCGGTGACACCAGACCACGTCAACCCCGAGCGGCCGTGGCCGCACCTGGACGACCTCGCGGCGTGGACGGCCGAGCACGGACTGCGGCTGGAAGAGCGTCTGACCGCGCACCCACGGTACGTGCGAGGGGCCCTGGAGCGGGACGAGGCGTGGATCGACCCGCGCCTGCATCCGCATCTGCGGGCCCTGGCCGACCCAGTGACCGGTCTGGCCCGTGCCGGCGCGGTCGCAGCGGGACTGGCGTGGCAGGAGCCGGACGGCGGTGTCGTGGCGGGTGGAGCGGTGGGGCGCACGGACCTGCACCGGGAGGTGGACACCACCGGGCGCACGGCAGACCGACGAGGCGACTTCGAGGAGGTCTACGGGAACTGGGGCCAGGTCGCCGAGCGGCTGCTGCCTGGTCCGGGGGGCCTGAGCCCGGCACCTGCCGGGAGCCGGGGTCCGGGCGTGCTGGCGGGCGGTGTCGCGGCTGCCCTGCGTCGCGCCGGGGACGACCCGGCGGGGCTCACCGACGCGCAGTACCTGGAGCTGGTGACCGCGGACGGCCCCGACCTCGAGGCACTCGCGAGGCTGGCGGACGACGTCCGCCGGGACGTGGTCGGGGACGAGGTCACCTACGTGGTGAACCGCAACATCAACTTCACCAACATCTGCTACGTCGGCTGCCGCTTCTGCGCCTTCGCCCAGCGCAAGACCGATGCGGACGCCTACACCCTGTCCTTGGAGCAGGTCGGGCAGCGCGCGGCCGAGGCGCAGGCGCTGGGCGCGTCCGAGGTCTGCCTGCAGGGCGGCATCTCCCCAGACCTGGGGGCGAGCGCCTACGTCGACATCGTGCGGGCTGTGAAGGCCGCCGCGCCCGGGATTCACGTCCACGCCTTCTCCCCGATGGAGGTCGCCACCGGCGCGGCCCGCTCCGGGGTCGGTGTGCGCACCTGGCTCGAGCAGGTTCGCGACGCCGGCCTGGGCTCGATACCGGGGACCGCGGCGGAGATCCTGGACGACGACGTCCGCTGGGTGCTGACCAAGGGCAAGCTGCCGACGTCCGCGTGGGTCGACGTGGTGACCACCGCCCACGAGCTGGGCATCCGCAGCAGCTCGACGATGATGTACGGGCACGTGGACCACCCTCGGCACTGGGTGGGGCACCTGCGGACCCTGTGCCGAGTCCAGGACCGCACCGGCGGGTTCACCGAGTTCGTGCCGTTGCCCTTCGTGCACACGAACGCCCCGGTGTACCTGGCCGGTATCGCGCGCCCCGGGCCGACCCTGCGTGAGAACCGGGCGGTCCACGCCCTGGCCCGGCTGATGCTGCACGGGCGGATCGACAACATCCAGACCTCCTGGGTCAAGCTGGGCACCGAAGGGTCGCAGACGATGCTGACCGGCGGGGCGAACGACCTGGGCGGCACGCTGATGGAGGAGACGATCAGCAGGATGGCCGGGTCCGAACACGGCTCGGCCAGGACCGTGGCCCAGCTCACCGAGATCGCGGCCGGGATCGGCCGACCGGCGCGGGAACGCACCACCACCTACGAGCGCGTCCTGGCCGTCTGAAGATGACCGAGACGGTGCTGTCCAAGGGTCAGAATTGTGAACTGCCTGGCGAGGTGCGGCGCCTGCAACTGGTCGTCTCCTGGGACGAACCGGCCGGCCCGGTCGACGTCGATGCGGCGGCACTGCTGCTGAACGCCTCAGGTCGAGTCCGATCCGATGAGGACTTTGTGTTCTTCAACCAGCCGACCTCCCCAGAAGGGGCTCTGCGGCACCTCGGCCGACCCAGCAGCGCCGCCACCCCCCACGAGCGCATCGACGTGGACCTGGGTGGAATCCCCGAGGACGTCCACAACATCGCCGTTACTGCCAGCGTGCTCGAGGGCTCCTTCGGAGACCTGGAGGGACTTCGGCTCCTGGTGCTCGACGACATCGGTGACGCGCTCGCCCGCTACGACATCAACGGCGCGACCACCGAGACCGCCTTCGTCTTCGGGGAGGTGTACCGCCGCGGCGACGGCTGGAAGCTGCGCGCGATCGGTCAAGGGTGGGACACCGGTCTTGCCGGTCTGGCCAGCGACTTCGGCGTCACTGTCGAGGACACCGCAGACCTGCAGACGGACTCCCCGCCGCCTGCAGAGCCGGTTGTGGCCAATGACGAAGGCCCCGAGGCCGTCCCAGCAGACGTGACTGCGACGCTGACCGAGGCCATGACCGGGGTGACCGAGACCGATCTCGTCGACGTCACCGAGCCCGCCGACCCCACGACGTCAGCCGATGTCGTGGTGACGTCACTGCCGACGCTCGCCGAACCTGACCTCGCGGCCTCACCAGCGAGTTCGGTCGTGCCGGCTGGCGTGGACACAGCAACCCAGGCGCCCACGCCCACACCGCGCCGTCGGACCAGTGGTGTGCGCACCAGCAAGACCCCGACCGCCGCACTTGCGGCCGCACCTCGGCTCAAGCTGGCCGGCGCAGAGACCTGGCAGGCCGCGCGACTGTTCTCCATCTCCGGTGTGGGCACCGCGGAGGAGCAGGAGAAGCGCGCAACGTCTGGTCTGCTGGCCACGATGATGGGTGTGCCCGCGTTCGCCCGCGCGCTCAACGCCCGCTTCGGGGCTCCGGTGGGGACAGTCGAGACCTACCTCGAAGTACCCTTCCACCTAGGCGAGTCCACCGTCTATCCCGACGGGGTCATCCGCGTCGCCCGCGGCGCGCGGATCTGGACCGGCCTGCTCGAGGTCAAGACCGGCACCGGTCAGCTACGTCGCGACCAGGTGGAGAACTACCTCGACGTAGCACGAGAGCAGGGCTACGACGCAGTCATCACCTTGTCCAACGAGATCGCTCCTCATGCCGGCGAGCACCCCGTAGCCGTGGACAGGCGCAAGCTCCGCAAGACCACCCTTCTCCACCTGTCCTGGGCCGAGGTCCTGCACGAGGCGAAGATGACTCTCGTCCACCGCGGAGCGGGCGACACCCTTCAAGCCTGGCTGCTGGCCGAGCTCATCCGATATCTGGAGCACCCCCGATCGGGCGCAGCCAGCTTCGACGACATGGGGCAGGCCTGGGTTCCCGTCCGGGAGGCCATCGCCGCCGGCACCCTGCGTGCCAGTGACCGCAAGGTGCCAGCTGTGGCTGACGCGTGGACCCGACTCGTGCGCCATCTCTGCCTGCGGTTGAGCTCGGACCTCGGGGTCAGTGTCGCTCACGCTCTGCCACGAAAGCTCGCCACCGACCCCGCGGCCCGCATCAAGGCCGTCACGACGCGGTTGGCGACCGACGGAGTCCTCGAGGCTGTACTGAAGGTGCCACTGGCGGCTGGGCCCGTGACCGTTGTCGCCGACCTTCGCACCAGTCAGGTCCGCGTCAGCGTGCATCTGCAGGCACCTCAGGAAGGCAGCAGCCAACGCCGGCTCACGTGGCTGTTGCGCCAGCTCCGTGAAGCACCTGACGACCTGCTGGTCGAGGCCCTGTTCATCGGACGGCTCGACACCGCGTGCGAGAAGCTCGGTGACGTGCGAGCGAGTCCCGCGGCACTGCTCCCTGACCGTGCCGCTGAGGTCACCACCTTCTGCCTTACTCAAAGCAGCGTGATGGGCACCAAGCGCTCCGGTCTACGCGGTGCTTTTGTTCCGAGTGTCACCAGCGCGGTCGAGGCCTTCTACAGCGCAGTCGTCCAGCCGCTCAAGCCCTGGGTACCTCCAGCGCCGAAGCTGCCCGAGGACGTCGTCTCAGAGGCGATCGCTGAGCAGCACGCGCCCGCCGAGGGTGACGCCACACCGTCCTGAAGCGCGGTGAGCAGAGATCGACAGCAGGGCTGCCGCCCGACGCCTGAGGTCACGGCCGTCTACGTTGAAGGGTGGCCATCACCTGCGAGTGGCGAGGTCAATGCCCTGCACTCCGAAGCGTTCGGTACCCGGCTGCACACGGACGAGGAGTGGAACCGGGAAGCGCTATCTTTGTCGAACGCACGTTCGAACGACGTGCCATGATGGGTCGATGGCAGGTGGGATGAGACCAGGGCGGGGGATGAGCCTCGCGGACCGCTCGGCACGCAGCGGGATAGGCGCTGCTGGCTCCCCGTCCAGGCCCGAGCGCAGTCGCCCCCATGCCCAGCACTGCTGGGTGGTCGACGCACCGACCACCCCGGGACGCTGGCCAGGTCTGCTGACCGAGTGGCGCCGGGACGCCTCAGGGCGGTGGGAGGGCAGGGTGGTGTGGGCCGTCGAGGACGAGAGCGGCAGCGTGCTGGTCGAGGCGTGGATACAGGCGGGCTACCTGGCTGTCGCGCAGGAGGGCGGCAACTGATGGCGGAGCAGCGGATCGACCGGGAGCTCGCGCAGGCACGGTGGAGGTCTCGTTCCAGGTGCGCGACCGGTTGCAGGTGCGGTCCACGGCCGAACGCAGGAGACTGAGAGCCGTGTCACGGGGGTACGGAGCAGTCCGCGATCCGTCTCGACCCTGGAGGTAAGCAGTCCCATGTCGACCCATCGACCCAGCCTGGCCGAGTACATCGCACGGGGGGTTATCGCTGGCGTCGCCGGCACCGTGGTGATGACCGCCTTCCAGAAGTTCGTCGAGATGCCAGTCACCGGACGTGAGGACAGTTACGCCCCGGCGAACTTCGCCGAGCGGGTTCTGCCGGTGCACCCGACGACGGAGCAGGGTCGCGAGCGGCTCAACAACGTCACCCACTTCGCCCTCGGCGGCGGGATGTGGGGGACCGCCTACGGTATCGCTTCGCGCGCTGGCCTGAGCGGCCAGAAGGGGGCCAACGTCGTGTTCGCCACCGTCTACACCGGTGACCTGGCCCTCAACACGGCCTTGGGCCTGTACCGGCCGAGCGAGTGGTCGACGCAGGACTGGGTCGTCGACGTCGTCGACAAGTACGTGCAGGCGCAGGCCACCGGCGCGATCTTCGACCGCTTCCTAGACCCGGCCGGGTCCTGAGCGCGCACGGGCTGGTCGTCGTTGTCACCGGCGCCTCCAGCGGCATCGGACGGGGGACGGCCCTCGCCTTCGCCGGCCGTGGGGACAACGTGGTGCTGGCAGCCCGCAGCGCCCAGACTCTGGAGGACGTCCGGGACGAGTGCGAGCAGCGCGGCGGGCAGGCGTTGGCCGTCCCGACCGACGTCAGCGACGATGACGCCGTGCAGGCCCTGACCCGGGCTGCGATGAAGCGGTTCGGCCGCATCGACGCGTGGGTGAACGCGGCAGCGGTGTGGAGCTACGGACGGTTCGAAGACACGCCGGCCGCGGTGTTCCGGCAGGTCGTGGACACCACGCTGTTCGGTCAGGTCCACGCCGCCCGGGTGGTGCTGCCGGTGTTCCGGTCGCAGGGGCACGGAGTGCTGGTCAACGTGTCGTCCCTGTACGGGCGGCTCTCCTCGCCGTACGTCGCCCCGTACGTCGCCGCCAAGTGGGGGCTGATCGGCTTCTCCGAGGTGATCCGTCAGGAACTGCGCGACGCCCCGGGTATCGCCGTCTGCACCGTCCTGCCCGGCTCCGTCGACACCCCGATCTATCGTCACGCGGCGAACTACGTCGGCCGCGACATCCGGCCGCTGCCGCCCGTCGTGTCTCCGGAGCGGGTCGTGTCCGCGATCGTCCGGACGGTCGACCACCCCCAGCGGGAGGTCGTCGTCGGGCGGACGCACCACCTCGGGGCGTGGGCGCACCGGCTCGCGCCCGACCTGTACGACCGGCTCATCGGGCCTGTCCTGCACGCGGGCGCGCTGCGGGACGGCGTGGTCGCCCCCCACGACGGCACGGTATTCACGCCCGATCCCGGGACCAATGCCGTGGACGACGGCTGGCGCCGGCACGACCATCGCGTCGTCGGCACAGCGATAGGGCTGGCGGCAGGCGGCGTCGCCGTTGCCGGGGCCTTGGCCAGGCTCGGGCAGGCCCGGCTCAGGCAGCCCCGGGTCAGATGACGGTGCTGGCCGGCAGACCTGGGTGCAGTGCCACGTAGACCAGCGCAGCCACCGCACCGAAGATCAGATGGCCACCACAGAAGGTGATGACGTCACGGCGGCCGTAGTGCCGGTAGAACACTCCGGGAGGCGGCAGTCGCGACGGGATGCCAGGGTGCAGGTCCGACCACGCGCCGATGACGATGCCGCCGAGCGCACCGTGCACGGCTCCGGCGAAGAGCCCCCACCACAGCAGGCGCTCGTTGCCGACGGCGGCGAACACCGAGGAGTACAGCAGCACGATCGCCACTGCTAGCAGGCCGTGCCCCAGCCAGCCCGCCAGACGCAGGACCCGCTGCGGCGCCCGCAGGATCGCGCCACCCTCGGCGGGCTCAGAAGCGGATCACCGTCGTGGTGTTGGTGCTGCGGTTCCATGTGATCCGGCCGCGCTGGAACTCGTTCGCCCGTCCACCCGGGTAGTCCACCTCGCCGGAGGTGGGCAGCCCCAGTGCCCCGCCCGATTCGCCCTCGGCCCGGTAGCGAGCCCAGATCGCTCCATATGTCTCGTGCGCGCCGGTCGCGCTGGACCAGTAGATCGCGCCGCGCACGAAGGTCGACCTGATCCCGCCCGGGACGGCTGTCTCCTCCTGGATGCACGGGCCGATGCCGCCGCTCGGGCCGGCCAGCTGCGCGTACCGGGCGGCGATCGCGCCCCACACCGCCTGCGCCCCGGTCGTGGACGACCAGCAGATCCAGCCGGTCTCGAACCTGTTGTTGGTCCACGCGCCGGTGACGATCGGGTCACCGAGCGGCATCCGCAACAGGCCCGCCGGCCCCTGCATGCGCTCGTAGCGGTCACGGATCGCTCCGATCAACGCCCAGGCACCCAGGCCGCGGTACCAGTAGACCGAGCCCTTCTGGAAGACGGCGTACACGGCACCGGGCTTGCCCGGCCAGGACGCCTCCTCGCGCACCGGGTAGCCGAGCCTGCCGCGCGATGAGCCCAGGTAGACGTACCTCTTATAGATGTCGCCCCACAGGCTGACCGCGCGGGTGGCGGTGCTCCAGACGATGGCGCCGTCCTGGAAGGTCTGCAACCAGCCGATGTGGCCGTCGCGGTACTGCTCCGAGCTCGGGTAGCGGTTCGGTGAGCGCTCGAGCCCCAGCGCCTTCCACTTGGTGTAGATGTCTCCCCACACCGAGTGCACGCCGGTCGCGCTCGACTGGTAGATGCCGCCCTTGGTGAACGTCCGCTTGCTGCCGCCCTGCGCTGCCGTCACCGCCGGGTCCACCGGGCTGCCGACG
>JAABUN010002269.1_pt1 | contig 35251 bp, 36 predicted proteins | sample 5559311 | NCBI WGS metagenome assembly JAABUN01 (sample SAMN10711877, study PRJNA513370) | rock metagenome | isolation source: Antarctica rocks | place: Antarctica: Victoria Land, Siegfried Peak sud | reverse complement strand
CTTTATATCTTTCCCGAAGGAAAGTTTAATCGTTCGACTTGCATGTCTGAGGCACGCCGCCAGCGTTGATTCTGAGCCAGGATCAAACTCTCGTTAAAAAGTTTTTACTAGCTTTATTGTTGTTCGTGGTTTGTCCTAAAACAAACCATCGTGTTGAATTAACACATGGACTCGCATATCTAGTTTTCAAACATCAAAACTTCTATTTTGTTTTCGTCTCGAATCACGAGGCGAACTTTCGATTATAACTAATCAAATCTTTTTGTCAACCGCACAACGAAAGTTTTTAACATTTCTCTTTTCGAGTTAATAAATTTTCGTAACGGCAATCACCTAATTTATACATCTGCCTTCAACTTGTCAAGCGCACTCGAAACATTTTTCAAATTTATTTTCGGGCTTAACAAATCACACCGAAAACAAAAGACCTGCATTACACAAGCCTTTTATTTGCTGAGGTGAAACGAGTATAAATTATCAAAAACTTGCTGACTCGATTTGAGCGAAAGATTAAGATGTAAAGTCAAAAAGTCAGGTTGCCCAATAACAAAAAATTTTCAAAAAATTTCTTTCGCCCGCAGCAGCAAATCCGTTACTTCCCGAACCGCGCTGCAACCGCCTTTTGCTTTCGTCGTATAAACAACTTCAGATAACAATTCCGAAACTGCGTCGGCAACCGCAATCGGCAAACCGACTTTTTCCATTAAACAAGCGTCGCCAATGTCATCGCCAATATACGCAACTTCTTCGGAAGCTACTTTCGCATCTTGTAAAATATCTGCAAAATCCTTCGCTTTATCAAACGAACCGACTTTGATGTAATGAATTCCAAGTTCGGTTGCCCGGGCTTCCAGAATTTTTTTTGCGCCTCTTCCAGAAATAATTCCCGACTGAAAACCGGCTTTGTGCCACGAAACGAGACCTTGACCGTCGCGCACATTGAATACTTTCATCTGCTCACCGTTTGCTGTGTAATAAAGTCTGCCGTCAGTTAAAACGCCGTCGCAATCCATTAAAAGCAACTTGATTTTTCGCGCGCGATTAATAATTTCCTTTTCCATTTTCTTACGTGCCGTTGATTTCCGCCTGCATTTTGCGAACGTTCCCGCTTTTGTATTTTGCGTTCGCACGCACGGTTTTCAAAAATTTGTTCGCTACTGTCAGAGTTTTTCCGGCATAAACGGCGATAAAACTAACATCATTAGCGATATTCGTATAATAGAGGTCGCCAGCATCCGCGCATTTCAAAGCAAAAACTTTATTGCTCGGAAACAAGATTTGGATTTCCAGTCTTTTCCTTTCCGAAACCGCATTCTCGCAATTTATATCGCCCTTCAGTTTTACACTCTTCAAAATAATCGCGTAAAACGGCTCGGATTCAACAATAACTTGATTGCCGCGCGGGATTTCAAAAGGAATTTCGTGAGCTTGAAAAGTTACACTTCTGGTACGGCATTTTATTTGTGGATTCCCGCAGATTTTGCCGAATTTCGCTTTTGCCGTTTTTCTTTGCGCACTGACATCAAACAATAAAACGAGACATATTGCCAAAACCGCAAAAAATGTCGATGCTCGTTTCATAAATTTTCTTTTTGATTTAGTTTTATCTGACTTCAAATATCTCTACGCCGCTTAATTTCCAATTGCTGCCGGCTTTAGACAAACGATACAAAGCTGTTCCGCTTTCTGCATCTTTGTTAAGCAGTTTTATATTCAAGCCGACTTCGACCAAAACATTATTGGCGTCCGTTGTATCAGCTTGCAAAATTTTAGATTGCCATTCCTGCGCTCCGGCTATACCGCTGGAAAACTTTGGAATTTCTCCAGCGGCGATTAAAGCGTCCAAATCCGCTTTGCGTCCCGATGTTGCGGCTTTATCGAATTGCGCAAAAAACGATTTTATACTTTCATCTATCGGTGCCGCCGCATTCGTTTTATTTCTGCCCGCGCGCGCCGCCAAAGTCGCGCCGTATTCGGCATCGGCTTTTATCGCTTCATTAAAGTAATTCAAAGCCTGCGAATTTTGACCGGATTTCAAAGCAATCTCGCCAAGTCCTTCGTTCGCCCAAGCAATGCTTCTTGCCGTCGGAAGTTTTTCATCCAAAACAGCGCGAAATTCCTTTTCAGCATCAGCAAATTTATTTTCTGCAAGCAGCGCGCGCGCCAGCAAAGTTCTAACGTCATCGAATTTCGGCATTGTTTGCAAAACTATCCGCGCATTCTTCTGAGCAGCACCAAAGTCCTGTTTGTCGAAAGCGCGTTTGACTGTCAAGAGCGTGTCGCTGTTGTCAAACTCGCGCGGCGCAACGTCGTCAGAATAATCTGTCTGCGGATAAAATTTTTCCGCGTCGATTTCGGCACGTATAATTTTATTCGCGGTTTTGAAACTCACTTCGCCGAAACTTTTTGCCGCAACAGTCACTTGCGTGGTTAACTTTTCGCCGTTTGCCGTCGTCGCAGTAATATTGACCGTCGCATCAATCGAGCCTGTATTTCTCAACGCGAGTTTTGTGTCCGCGCCGTTTGCCTGCGGCTTACCGACGAGCAAATTTGTGTCGGTTATTTGGTCAAACGCATAATCCAAAAATTCCTTTTGTCCCACAAACGCCGAACGCAATTCGCCTGCATTGAGATTTCCGTCCTTCATTTGCGCCCGCAAAACATTAAAAAATTCGTCTCGTCCGAATTTCTTCGCCAAAAGCCGCCAAATCATCGCGCCTTTGTTTGTAACTTCCGAATAATAATAATCGTCGAGCGGCGAAACGGTTTTCAAAGGCGCATCGCGCTGCGCGACGGCGGCGTAAGCGGTTCTTTGCCTGAGTCTTTCAACATCGGCGACATCTTTTCCATATTCGGCTTCCAAAAATTCGGCGGCGATAAAACGCGGCAAGCCTTCACGAACCACTCCGAAAGCATCACCGTCAATCTGCACCCCATTTCCCAACCAGATTTTCGCAACCGATTCGGCAATAGTCATCGCCGTCTGCGAATCTATTTTTGGTCGGTTAAATACATTATCGTCAACAAAAATCGTTCCGCTGCCGGAAAAACCCGCGCCTCTGTTAACTGCGACAATACGCAACGGAACGTCCGGCGCGGTTCCCAGAAGTTTTGCCGTAAAAGTCTTTGCATTTGAAGCCAAAGCCGCTAACTCGTTAGCGCGTTTCTGCTCATTTGCGCCCACGCCTTTCGGAATAAAAACCGCAATATTATTCGTATTAATCGCGTCCCATTCTCCGGTAACGAAAAACGGTTGAGCGTTTAATTTTTGCTCAAAATTATTTGCGTTCTGCGTTCCCGAAGAAACGATTGTCCGATTATTTGCAGAATTAACCGTCAAGCGAAACGGCGCAAAGTCAGCGCCCCGCGCAAAATACCAGCTATTCGGCGTCGGATACCAAAACGATAAAGGCAAAAACTGCGAGCCGACCGGCGACAACGCATTTAAGCCGGAATTTTCCTTAACGTTTACTTTATAATCAACCGCGACCGAAAAACTCGCGTTCGGTTGAATCGTCGGAACGCGCACGACTATTTTTTGTAAAGCTCCGACGCTTCCGATTTTTTCTTCGCCTTTCGTAAAACTTGCCGCCGCGTCATTTACTTTTACGCTCGCAACATCTGCATTCTGACTAATCCGCAAAGTCAAAGTCGAAGCGGATTTGCTCGAAACATTTTTCAAATTCAAAACGGCTTTCGCTGTCAAATTCCTATCTGTTTCCGCTTGCGGCAATGTCGCCGTCAAATCGTATTTCTGGACTTCCCAAGTTTTTGAAGCACGGCTTTCATCTTGGGCAAAGACGGAATTGGCAAAAGCTAAAAGGAAAAAAGTAAAAGATATAGACAAGAATTTTTTCATTTTTCTACATTTCGGAAGTTTAATTTTCTCTAATTAATTCGTGAATTTGTTTTAATTTAAAAAGCAGTTTTTCTAATCTATTTAAAGGCAATTGGTTCGGACCATCCGACGGCGCGTTTTTCGGGTCGTCGTGAACTTCCATAAAAACAGCGTCAACGCCGCAAGCCGCACCTGCACGAGCAAATGGTTCGATGTATTCGGCTTGCCCGCCCGTTGCCTTGCCGAGTCCGCCCGGAAGCTGGAGCGAATGTGTTACGTCGAACACGACAGGCACGCCGAAACTTCTCATAACCGGAAAACTTCTCAAATCCACAACCAGATTATTGTAACCGAAACTTGTGCCGCGCTCGGTCAACAAAATCTTTTCGCAGCCCGCACTTTGCAGCTTTTCGACAATATTCTTCGCATCCCAGGGCGAGAGAAATTGACCCTTTTTCACATTCACGGCTTTGCCGGATTTTGCCGCTTCAACTAATAAATCGGTTTGCCGACAAAGAAAAGCGGGAATTTGCAAAACATCGGCGACTTGCGCAACCTTTTCGACTTGCCAGGTTTCGTGAATATCAGTAATTACGGGAACGCCGATTTCAGCTTTGACCTGCGCCAAAACTTCTAAACCTTTTTCCATTCCGCCGCCGCGATAGCTTTCTATCGAACTGCGGTTCGCTTTGTCGAACGAAGATTTATAAACGAATTCGACGCCGACGTGCCTGCAAATATCGTTTATTTCCTGCGCCATAAAAAGCGCGTGCTGTGCCGACTCGACGACGCACGGACCTAAAATAAAGGTTAAACGTCCGTCGCCGAAAATTATATTTTCTACTTCAAAAGATTTAATCTGCATTTGTCTTAAAACAATTTTTCAACACGAATGTTCCTTTGTATTCGTCTTTCATCAAATCGAAATCCAGTCGTTTTCGAGAGTGAATCGTAAAGCCCGCTCTTTGATAAGCGGCAATTGGTTTTTCAGCCGTGTCCATTGCTACCAGCCAGACGCAATCGCAGTTTAGTTCTTTCGCGCGGTCGAAAGCAAAGTTCATTAATTGGTGTCCGACGCCTTTACCTGTCCATTCTTTTATGAAATAAATCTTTTCAAGATAAAGCGCGTTTTTAAGGTCAGAATCTGGTATAGGTCTTTGCAAAACGAGTTTCAAAATACCGATATTTTCCTGTTCGGAAGATATAATATAGTATTCGACATTTGCGTCAACAAGTTCATTGCGGAGAAATTCGTCTCCGAAACATCGGTTTAAATACCATTCTAAACCGCCGGGTTTCCACATTTGCGCGTAGTGCGGCACATAGGAATTGATACCGATTTCGCGCAATTCCCGTAAACCAGACAGCCCGACTTTTCTTACTTTTACGTTCATTCCTCGCCGGCAATCGCGTGTTCCGGCATTTCGATTTGTCTATCGCTCGAAACGTCGTCTCTTAAATTCTCGCTGTTCAGACGATTTTCGTGCGCCGCTTTGACGAACGAAACGAAAAGCGGATGTGCGCTTAAAGGTTTCGATTTGTATTCGGGATGAAATTGACAGGCGACAAAGTGCGGATGCGTCGCGCGCGGCAATTCAATCATTTCGACAAATTTTCCGTCCGGCGAAATGCCGCTGAAATCGAAACCGTTTTTCTCTAAAACATCACGAAACTCCGGATTGAATTCGTAACGATGTCTGTGCCTTTCAAAGATTCCCGACGAATCGTTATAAATTTCTCTCGCCAAACTTCCCTTTTTCAATTCACATTGCCACGCGCCCAAACGCATCGTGCCGCCCAGTACTTCAACGTTTACAAGGTCGCGCAATTTGAAAATTACCGGAAACGGCGTGTCGGCGTTAAATTCCGTCGAATCGGCGTCTTTCAAACCGCAGACGTTACGAGCAAATTCGATGCAAGCCGTCTGCAATCCCAGACAAATTCCGAAATACGGCGTTCTTGATTTTCTGGCATATTTTATCGCCCGCAACATTCCCGAAATGCCGCGCTTGCCGAAACCGCCCGGAACCAAGATTGCGTCAAAATCTTGAAATTGCGCTTCGTAATCATCATTCATCAAGTTTTCCGACTCAATCCAACTGACATTTACGCGCAGATTATTCGCTACGCCCGCGTGCGTTAAGGCTTCGCGCAAAGATTTATAACTGTCTTCGAGTTCGACGTATTTGCCGACAATCGCAATTTTTACTTCGCCTTCGGAAGGTTCTTTGATTGTCGAAACAAGCTCGCGCCAGCGTTTTAAATCAGCGTTCGGAAAACTATCTTTTAGTTGCAATTCGCCGACAATCAACTCATCCAAGCCTTGTTCGTGAAACGCAAGCGGAACTTCGTAAATCGTTTTTACGTCCAACGCGGCGATGACGGCATTTTCCTGCACGTTACAAAAAAGCGCTATTTTGCGCCGCAAGTCGTTGGACAAAGGTTTTTCCGAACGGCACAAAAGAATGTCGGCGGAGATTCCGATTTCCCTCAATTCCCTTACCGAATGCTGCGTCGGTTTTGTCTTTAATTCTCCGGCGGCGGCGATATACGGCACGAGTGTAACGTGAACGAACAGGGCGTTTCCGCGTCCTTCTTCATTTCCGAGCTGACGAATCGCTTCGAGAAACGGCAGAGATTCGATGTCGCCGACCGTTCCGCCGATTTCGACAATCAAAACATCTGGCTTTTCGTTTTCGGCAATCGTGCGAACCGCCATTTTTATTTCATCGGTAATGTGAGGAATAACTTGAATCGTTTTCCCCAAATAATCGCCGCGCCGTTCCTTTTCAATTACGCTCAAATAAATTCTACCGCTCGTCCAATTATTCGCCTGCGAAAGTTTCGCGTTGGTAAATCTTTCATAATGCCCCAAATCCAAATCCGTCTCCGCGCCATCGTCCGTAACGTAACATTCACCGTGTTGGAACGGCGACATCGTTCCCGGGTCAACGTTGATATACGGGTCGAGTTTCATCATTTGAACGCACGCGCCCCGCGCTTCGAGCAAACAGCCGATTGAACTCGCCGCCAAACCTTTTCCCAAACTCGAAACCACGCCGCCGGTTACGAAAATATATTTAGTTTGTTTTTCAATCATAATTTTCCTCTCCAAAATCGTCTGCGTTTGCTTTTCCTTCGCGTTTCTTTTTATTGTAGCGTCCTTCTTTTAATTGAATTTTAACTTCTTTCGCCCGCGCCTCGCTTGGGTCAAGGATTTCCTGCAAAGCATTGACGCCCGCGCCGAGCGCCGAACCTTCCGCCGCGTTTCGTTCAAATTCCGCTTCGGTTCGCTTTTGCGGTTTGCTCAAAACCTTCAAGCCGACAATTATGCCGGCAATCAGCAAAACAAAAAATAATAATCCAACCCAATCATTCATATTTCTGCAAATCATCCCAACGGTAAATCACTGTTTTGAATTCCACCTCGCCTAATTTGTGTTTTCCCGCGCCGACGACGCGCCCGCCCATTTTTTCATAAAATTTTCGATACGGACTTTTTTCAAGCGCATCCAAAGACATTGAATTAAAACCGTTCGCCGACATTTCCTTTTGGCATCGGCGAAAAAGATTTCCGCCGATTCCTTTTCTTTGAAATTCCTGCAAAAAGTAAATCGCATAAAGATCGGCTTCCGACGAATTTTCTCCGGGCGCTTTGCCAAAATCGGCAAAGCCGACGATTCCTTTTGCGGACGTTTCGGCGACGAACATTTTGTAAAAAGAATTTTGGGAAAAAGCCTTCTCAAATTTTTCGATTCGATTTTCGACCGACATTTTATCCAGATATTCCTGCGGCGCGATTCCGGCAAAAGATTTTTGCCACGACCGAACGTGAACCACGGCAATTTGTGGAATATCTTCGATTGTCGCCTCTCGATAATTGATTTTATCTTTGTTTTCGCCTTCTAAAATCTTTCTTACACGCTCGAAATCTTCTCGCGTGTCAACGCCAATCGAGCTTTCGGAAACTTCGACGACTTTTATTCGCGCGCCGTTTTCAAGCGCGCGAAGCTGTTCGAGCATTTCGGTTTTTTCTAAATTCGTTTGCTTTAATTTTGTGTATTTCAACAGAAATTCGCGCCGGTAGACGTAAAGCCCTGTGTGTTTGCGATAAAGTGAAAGTAAATCTTTTTCTTCGCGCAAAGCGTTTTCAAGCGTTCCGTATTTTCTGACGGCTTCGCGTGGAAACGGAATCGGCGAGCGCGAAAAATAAAGCGCGAAACCGTTTTCATCGCAAATAACTTTAACAACATCGGAACTTAAAACATCCTTCGCGTCATCAATCGGCTCGCAAGTCGTCGCCATCTCAATCGAATCGTTCCGCAAAATCGCATCGACGGCTTTTTCAATTGTATTCGGCGGAATCAAAGGCTCGTCGCCTTGAACATTAACGATAATCGAATTTTCTTCCAAGTTTTCCGCGACTTCCGCGATGCGGTCGCTTCCTGATTCGTGTGCCGCAGAAGTTAAAACTGCTTCAAAACCTTTTTCACGAACGACGCGCAAAACATCTTCGCTGTCGGTGGCAACAATCACGCGGGAAATGTTTTTTGCCTTTTTCGCTTGCTCAACCGTCCATAAAATTAAAGGTTTTCCAGCCAAAGGCAAAAGAAGTTTATTCGGCAGACGAGTCGAAAAAAGGCGCGCCGGGATGATTGCGATAACTGTTTGTCGGGGATTTTTTGCCGTGTGCTTCACGGGATTTTAGGTTAGCAGAAAAAGTTTCAAGTTCCAAGTTTGAGATTTCGGGTTGTTGTATTTGAACCAACTTAAAACTTGGAACTTCAAACTAATTTAGCTAAACTCTTTTTCGTGGAAACATTTAATCAACCAAACGTGGAAAATTTTTCAAACGCGCAACCGCCGCTCATTTGGCAGCCGGAAAACCCGACCCCAAACAACCCGCCGTGGAACGTTCCGACGGCGATCGGAACTTGGGTTTTGAGCCTTCTGGCTATCATTATATTTCCGGCTATGTTCATTGTTCCCTATTTTCTGATGAACAGACAGATTTCGCTCGAAACGTTTCAGTCCGACCCGACAGCGATTTTTTTAAGTTTGTTAGCTGTAATTCCGGCTCATATCTTTACTTTGGCAGCGGCTTGGCTGGTTGTAACGAAGTTTAATAAATTTTCGTTTAAGGAAACTCTCGGTTGGGATTGGGGCGGCTTCAAATGGTGGTATTTCCCCGTTATCGTAGTTTCATTTTTTTTATTTGCCGCGATTGTGGAAACATTCCTTCCCGAACAGGACAACGAACTGATGAGAATTCTGCAAAGCTCGCGCTCGGCAGTTTATGTAACGGCGCTTTTGGCGACATTTACTGCGCCTGTCGTCGAAGAAGTAATTTATCGCGGAATTTTGTATTCGGCTCTTCAGCGCAGCATCGGCGTTGTTTGGGCGGTAACTTTTGTAACGGCTGCATTTGCCGGAGTCCATTTTCTGCAATACTGGGGAAGTCCGGGAACGATTGTTTTGATTTGCATTTTGAGTTTGATTTTAACTTTGATTCGTGTCCGCACGAAAAATCTGCTGCCCTGCATTGTCCTGCATTTTATTTTTAACGGAATTCAATCGCTTGTTTTGATTTTGCAGCCGTTTCTGCCCGAAAAACTCGGCGGCGCACAAGAACAGGCAGCTTCAGTAATTCATTTCTTTAAATAAAAATTTCACTCAACATATAAAAAATTGAGCGGAAAATTCGGTTTCACCTCGCCTTATTTTGTCTAAAAAAGAGAGAACAACCTTTGCAAACAAAACGTAATCAAATAGTTTGCCTCGATAATTTTATCAGGCAATTTCACGAAAAAGGCAATAATATGGCTACTTATAATGATCCCGTAACCTGCTTTGCTCCACTGGAAATCATCGAACGATTACTGGAAATACGCGCCGAATTAGGTTACGCGCAAATTCTCTACGTTGACAATTCAGTCGATTTAGCCGAATTTCTCGACGCTTACGGGTTTGACGTTTATTCCTTTTCATCAAAAAACGAAAAGATAAATTACGGCGATTATCGCGCCACGATTGTGCCGGGCGGCGACGCGGTTCATTGTTCTTTAACGGCGCACTAAAAAAGTTTTACAATTCCCCAAAACAACAAAAGGAACGCGGAAGGTTGAGAAATCGCCTTCCGTTTTCTTTTTAGGTGAGAGGTATTCAGCAATAGAACAATTTGGATTTCATTTTTATCTATCACCTACTCAAATTGCTTTGATAATAAACAGTGTTCCGTCGTCGTCGAGAAATTTTCTTTCGGTAAAATCTGCAACGTCTTTTCTGATAAAATCAATCATTTCTTTCGCCGGAAGCTCAAAACCTTCGATAACTTTTCCGGCTAAACGCTCGGTTCCGTATTCTTCGCCTTTTGAGTTGGCGGCTTCGGTGATTCCATCCGTGTAGAGAAGCAAAATTTGTCCGGCGTCAAAGCGTATAAAGTGTTGGTGATAGCGCATCTCTCGAAACATTCCGAGCGGCAAATCGCCGTATTCGACCATCCGGTAATCGCCGTTCGGACTAATCAGAAGCGGCGGATTATGTCCGGCGTTTGAATAAACAAACGTTTTATTGGTCGCGTCCAGAATTCCATAAATCGCTGTTACAAACTGATTGTCTTCGACCGAATCCCACAGCAAATTATTGACCTTTGACAAAGCAATATGCGGCGCGTAACCGATTTGAACACCGGTTCTGAGCGAGGCGCGCAGAAAAGCCATCAGCAGCGCAGCCGGAATTCCCTTTCCGACGGCATCTGCCACAACGACGCCGATTTGGTCATCGAAAATTTCCACCCAGTCGTAATAATCGCCGGAAACTTCTTCGGTCGAAAAATTATATGCGCTGATGTCAAAATTTCTTAAAAGCGGGTCGTGTCCGGGAAGAAGTTCGAGCTGGACCTGGCGAGCGATTTCCAATTGCGCTTGCAGGCGTTTTTTCTCGACAAGTTGGTCGTGCAGTTCGACCTTTTCGATGATTATCGCAACTTGAGAAGCAAGAAGCTGCAAAACCGACGAATCGTCCAGGTCGTATGCGTTTAATGTATCGCTTTCGAGGTCGAAAACGCCGATGACTTCGTTGTTTGAGATAATCGGCGCTACAATTTCAGAACGAGTTTGCGGGCGGGCGGGAAAATATCGCGGGTCTTGGCTAACATCGGGCGAGATGAGCGGCTTACCCGTCTGCGCGACGTACCCGATAAAACCTTCGCCGAGTTTCAGACGCGGCTCTATCAGTTCAAAACTTATACTGTAACCGCGAATAGCTTTCGATTTGAAAACGTATTGCGTTTCGCCTTTTGCCGCAGCAGATTCAATCAAATAAATTCCCGCCGCGTCGTAATGAATAAGCGAACCGAGCGTATCCATCACGAGTGTCAGAACTTCATCCAAATCCAGCGAACTACTGATTGTTTTTGTTATATCAAGCAGCATTCGCAACTTATCAACAACCGAAAGCTGTAGATTCGGCGAAGAAGAAAGCTGATTGATTTTTTGTGTTGGTTCGCTCATTTTTTTAATCGCGAGTGGATAATGCTGAATGATGAGTTAAGTCAAGTCCTTTCGCTTACCTTTCACTATTATCCACTCACCACTCTGACTTTGTAAGTTTCCCAAAGCCTTGAAACTTTCATTCGATATTCGACCAACTCGCGGCTGACGTTAAAATGGCGTGCGATTTCTCTTGAAGTTTTCCCCTCTTCGACAAAACGGCGCAGTGAAGAAAAAGGTATGAGCGCCGCCGCGCCGATTGAATACGCCGCTTCTTCGTCGTCTTCCCGGTAATCACGCGCTATCGGACGCCCGTGTTTATTGACGTTTTCTATTGCCAGACGGCTCGCTTTGTGTCCGAGAAAAACGTGGCAGATTTCTTCCATCAAAGTTGCGTTTTGGCGGTTTTTGTTATGCGTCGGATTGAGAATGATTAGTTTTCTGCCGTCTTGAAGTGCTTGCGAACACGCGCCGCCAGACCATTTGTCGCTGCCATCGCCCAGCAGATGTGATTTTGTTTCTCCGCTCAAAAAGGGTTCGATTTGCTCGAATGAAGCGACGAGAAGTTTGGCATAATTGGCGAGTTCAAAAGGATTCAGCCGCTCGTCGTCGCGCCGAAGCCCGGCAAAATCACGCAAACCCAGCGCGCGAATTTCAAATTCTCTGCCTTTTCTGCTCGGCGGTAAATTTTCCGTGTCCACAGGTTTTGATTATACACAACTCGAACCGGATTCAGGAAAAATCCGTTTATGATTGACTGATAATTTGCAAAAGCTCGTCGCCGTATTTCTGCGCGCGTTTTTCGCCGAAGCCTTTGATTTGGACGAGTTCTTCGCGAGATTTCGGATTGATTTTCGCCATCGTCATCAGCGAATCGTTATGAGCAATCATATACGGCGGCAGACCGTCACGCGCCGCCTGCTCGTTTCGCCATTCGCGCAGAGCGGCGTAGATTTTTTCTTCGTCGGCGGTTAAAACAATCGGCTCAACCGGTGCGTTTTCAGACTTAGTAAGTTTTGCGGCAGAAGACTTCGGTGCGGAACTCTCTTCAAAATTACCGGTCGTGTTTTCAAATCTTTGCACGGGCGTTTTGACAGCGGAAAAATTATCGTCGTAAAAAAACAGAACAGACCAGTATTCATCATTCACGACAGAAGCGAAAACTTGAGTGACATTCAAATCTTCGAGAAATTTATTGAGTTTGACTTCGGCGAGATTTCCCGTTTCTTCTTGAAGATGGATTTTGAAAGTTTTGCACTTCATAACAGTTATCAGTTGTTAGTGGTCGGCGGACAGTTAAAGCGGATTTTTCTGACAACTGATAACCGCCCTTCGACACTGTTCAAACTTCCTTGTATTCCGAATCAACGTCTTCGCCGGAAAGCGCGACGCGGTAATTCGGCGATTGAACTTGTTTAGTAATCAGCAAATCGTCTTTCGTTTTTAGCAAATCGGCGCGGTTGTAAACAGAAATTTCAAAATTGTAGCCGTGCGTAATCGCGTCTTTCGGACAGGCTTCGACGCAAAAGCCGCAAAAAATACAGCGTCCGTAATCAATGTTATAAATTCGCGCAAAGCGTTCGTCGCGCCCGATGCGTTCTTCGTAAGGTCTGGGGTCGTCCTCGGCTTCGATATAAATACAGTCGGACGGACACGCCGCAGCGCACAGGTAACAGGCGACGCATTTTTCCTTGCCGTTTTCGTCAACGTGAAGCAAGTGCATTCCGCGATAACGCGGCTGAACCGTTACCGGATCGTCCGGGTACTGAACCGTCCATTTTTCCTTGGGAATTTGCGAAATAGTTGTTTTCATCCCCAAAATCACGGCTTTCGCCGATTGAAGCACATCTGTAATAATTGACATTTTTCCTCGTAAATAAAAGATTCTTATAAATTATAACTTAAAAAGCCCGCCCTTGTGCAAACCGGAGCGGGCATAAATATTATTTTTGATTACGCTCTCTCAACGTCCAATGAAACCGACAAAACCGACAAAAATAAAATAAAGAACGGTTAAAACAAGGCTGATTCCGCCCATAATCATTCCGGCAATCGCCATTCCGCGACCATCGTATTGCTGCGGATTGGCTTCGACATTATTTTTTGCCATAAAGCCCGTAATCAAAGCGGCAATTCCCGTAACCGGACCGCAGCACGTCAAACTTAAAATACCGCAAACCAGCGCCACAATCGCCAGAGTTTTGTCTTGTCCCTGAACTGCCATCGACGGCTGAAAAGGCGTGTTTGCGCCGATATTTTGATTTTGCCAGCTCGCTTCGGGTGCGGGCGGCGTCCATTGCGATTGCTGCATCGGCTGCCCGCCGACTTGATTTTGCGAACCGTCAAACGGACTTTCGTTAAAAGGCGCGCTCGCTTCGCCGAAATTTTGTTGCGGCTCGTTAAAAGGCGGCTGGTAATTTGGCTGATTTGCCGAACTTCCAAATGGCGGTTGCGTTGAAGGCGCATCAGACATTGAATTTAAATCAAATTTCGGCGGCGCAGCTTCCGAAGGATAATTTGTACCGCTCGAAAAACTTGACGATTCGGGCGAAAAAATGTCATTGATTTTCGGTTCGTTTTTAGCAGCCGAATCGTCAAAAGAATCCGTTGCAATTATAGTTTTTTCGGAATCAGATTCTTTCGACGATGGCGAAGCGAACGCATCGTTAATCGGCGCGGCGTCAATTACCGTTTTATTTTGGTCGACGGACGGAACGGCGTTTTCGGTTTCATCAATCAGCAGCGTCCCATCAGTCTGACAAAAACGCAGCGAATCATTGAAAGTCTTTTGACAAGTTGGGCATCGTTTCATTTATTTTTCGTCCTTGTTTCTTATAAGTTTTCCGAAGATGTAGAAAGTTGAGAATAAATTTGAAAAGGCAGCAACTACCCTTAACTTCCCGCAACTTTCTGTAACTTTATACTCCGACACTTAAACTAATTCAAGTTTACTAAAGAAATAAGCGATTTCAATCGCGGCATTTTCCTCCGAATCCGAGCCGTGAACGGCATTTTCGCCGATTGACGCGGCAAATTCCTTCCGCAAAGTTCCTTCCGCTGCTTCCGCCGGATTCGTCGCCCCCATCAAATCGCGCCACGCTTTGACGGCGTTTTCCTTTTCCAGCGCAAGCACGACGCACGCGCCGCTCGACATAAATTCCGTCAATTCGCCGAAAAACGGTCGTTCTTTATGCACCGCGTAAAAACCTTCGGCTTGTTTGAGCGATTGATGAATCAGCTTCATTCCGCGAATCTGAAAACCCGCTTCGACTATTTTCTGTATAATTGCTCCGGCTTTCCCGTTTTTCACGGCATCCGGTTTGATAATTCCAAATGTTAAATTGTTCATTATTTATTATTCTTATTTTTCCTTTTAGTTTTATTTTGTTTCTTTGGTAATTTTTCCAGAGGTTAGTCAAACGAAGTAAATTGAAAATTCGTTATTTTCGGACTACCCCGCAGCAAGCTGACGGGGCATTCGCCCGAAAATTAGTCGGTCAAAGCACCGCCTACCACGAATTTTTTAAGAACTAAGAGTTACGCCCTTTCAGGGCTGAAAAGGAAACCCACGCTGCAAGCAGACGGGGAATTCTTTTCGATTAAATCTTTCTAAAACGATGCTTTCCCGCTTCGATAACTATAAAAGCTGACTTTAATTCTTACTCGTCGTATAAATTCAAAATTCTTTCAAGTTCGTCGTAAACGAGATTAATGTTTGACGGCAAAACCCTTAGATATAAAACTCCGCACTTAATTTTTTTAACAAAAACCAGATTTCCGTAATCTCTGTCACGCGTTACGTAAATACGATTCAATTCCAAAGCCTTTTTCAATTTTCTTCGTCGGATGCCTGCGCCATTCCAATTTCGGCGACACGAACAACGTCGTGTTCTAAATCAATCAAGAAACGCGCCGTCGTTTCATAAACGTCATGTTCAAGCAGTAATCTCACGCGGCAACCTTGATGTCTTCCGCCGAAACAAGCGCTATCGCGTAATCAACGCAAGCCTTAATGTCTGCAATTTGCAAATCCGGGTAATAATCTTGTTTTATCTCATCAAAAGACAAGCCTTCGTTGATCAATTCGAGAACATTCTGCACGGAAATACGCGTTCCCGCAATACACTGCTTGCCGAAATGAATGTTCGGATTTACAGAGATTCTTTTGTTCATATTTTTAACCGAATAGTTCTTTTAACTCTAAAGTAATGCGCGTCGGTTTCGATGTTTCGCGGTCAATCAAACACCAAACACTTCGCGCCTTTACCATTAAACTTTCCCCGCGCTTGATTTCAGTAAATCTCTCCCAACTAATCCGCGTCGGTTCGCCAACCCAGGTTTTTACAGTGATTTCTTCGCCCGCGAACGACTGTTTTTTATAATCAATTTCGTGCCGTAAAACAACCCAAGTATATTTTTCACGCTGCACCTCAGTCGTTACCGAAAACCAATGCGCGACAGCAACATCTTGAATCCATTTGACATAAGCGACATTATTGACGTGACTTTGCTCGTCGATGTCTTCGGCAGAAATGCGGAACGAATGCGAAAACTTCATACATTTAACAGAAGATTTTTGATAAATGCTGAATGTTAAATGTTCAATGACTCCTGCACGGCTTTGCCGATGTCCGCCGGTGAATTGACTACACGGATTCCGGCTTTGATTAACGCCTTCATTTTATCGGCAGCAGTTCCCTTTCCGCCTGAAATAATCGCGCCCGCGTGTCCCATTCTTCTTCCCGGCGGCGCAGTTTGTCCGGCGATAAATGCGACAATCGGTTTTTTCACGTTGTCTTTTGCAAAAGCGGCGGCATCTTCTTCGGCAGTTCCGCCGATTTCGCCAATCATTACAATCGCGTCGGTTTCGTCGTCGGCTTCAAAAAGTCGAAGTGCGTCCGTGTGATTTGTGCCGATAATCGGATCACCGCCGATTCCGATTGCCGTTGATTGTCCTAAGTTTAAAGCGGTTAATTGTCCGACGGCTTCGTAAGTCAAAGTCCCGCTTCGGGAAACGACGCCGATTCTGCCTTCTTTGTGAATGTGTCCGGGCATAATTCCGATTTTGCATTTGCCGGGTGAGATGACGCCGGGACAATTCGGACCGATTAAGCGAGTTTGTTTGCCATCTAAAAAGCGTCTCACCTTTATCATATCTGCAATCGGAATGCCTTCTGTGATGCAAACTACAAGCGGCAAACCGGCGTCGGCGGCTTCCATAATCGCGTCGGCGGCAAACGCAGGCGGAACGTAAATGACCGAAGCGTTTGCGCCCGTTTCCTTTACTGCGTCGGCGACCGTGTTGAAAACCGGAACGTTTTCGTGTGTTGTTCCGCCTTTTGCAGGCGTTACGCCACCAACGACGTTCGTGCCGTATTCAATCATTTGTTTCGTGTGAAAAGTTCCCTCTTTTCCCGTAATGCCTTGCACAATCAGGCGCGTATTTTTATCAACTAAAACGCTCAAAATAATTCTCCCGTAAATTTGGCTGGATAAAACAATGAACGAGTATAACACGGAGCAAATATCTTTTGGCAATTCGTTAAATAAGGATTTCCCGTGTAAAATCGGCGCAAATAATTGAAACAAAACAATGAAAGTTTTTGCTTTTTATGGATAATGGCGAAAGCGTTTTTTTATTTACAAATGAGTATTTTCTTTCAAAAAGGCGGGCTTCTTTCAACCATTCAGGATTTAGGCAGACAAAACTTCCGTCGCTTCGGCATTAATCCGAATGGCGCGATGGACAGACAAGCCGCGCGTTTGATAAATATTCTTCTCGGCAACTTTGAAACGGAAGCCGTTCTGGAAATGCACTTTCCCGCGCCAATTTTGGAATTTGAAGCAAACGCGATTATAGCGCTCGGCGGCGCGGATTTCGGCGCGCGATTGAATGAAAAACCGATTGAAAATTGGCGTCCTTTTTTTGTTGAAAAAGGTGACGTTCTAAAATTCACGAAAAAAAATTTTGGCAATCGCGCTTATCTCGCCGTCAAAGACGGCTTTGCGGTCGAAAAATGGCTCGGCAGTTCCAGCACGAATCTGCGCGCAAAAATCGGCGGTTTTTCGGGCAGAAGTTTGCAGACAGGCGACAGAATCGAATTTAACGAAAAATGGAAGATGGAAGATGGAAAATTTTCGTCTCAGAACTTAAAATTTCCATATAAAATTTCTAACGATTTGATTCCGCCTTATAGTTCGACTCCGACAGTTCGGATTGTCGCGGGCGAGGAATTTGAAGGATTAACTGCTTTGAGCGAGCAGTATTTATCAACCGAAAGTTTTACAATTTCAATAAACTCCGACCGAATGGGCTTTCGTTTGCGCGGCAAACCGCTTTATCTTCTCGATAACATCGAACTCGTCTCATCGGCAATCACTTTCGGCACGATACAATTATTGCCCGACGGACAAATGATAATTTTAATGGCTGACCATCAAACCTCGGGCGGTTACCCGCGTATCGCCCACGTCGCACTCGTAGATTTGCCAATTGTCGCTCAACTCGGCGCAAACGACCGAGTAAGTTTCGAGCTGATTTCTTTGGCGGACGCGGAAAATATTTTATTGCAAAAAGAATCTGAATTAAATCGCTTAAAATTTGCAATCCAAAATAAATCTTGAAACGACTGATTGGACAAATAAAAGAATCATTTAAAAATCCGTAAAATTCGTGTAATCTGTTGTTCAAAATTATGCTTTCGGTTGACCTTAATTGCGATATGGGCGAAAGTTTCGGCGCTTGGAAAATGGGGCGCGACGCCAAATTAATGGATTATGTTTCGTCCGTGAATATTGCTTGCGGCTTTCACGCAGGCGACGCAAGCGTGATAAGAAATACAATCGAAATGGCGATAAATAAAGGTGTTGCGGTCGGTGCGCATCCGGGTTTTCCAGATTTGCAAGGTTTCGGAAGACGAGAAATGAAAATGTCCGTGCGGGAAATTTTTGACATTGTTTTGTATCAAGTTTCAGCGGTCAAAGGAATTTGCGAATCGTTAGGCGGCAAACTCCATCATGTCAAACCGCACGGCGCGCTTTATAATCAAGCCGCGAAAGATGTGAATTTTTCGGAAGCGATTGCAAAAGCGGTGAAAGCTCTCGACGAAAACTTAATTTTATACGGTCTTTCGGGAGGTTTTTTGATCTCCGAAGCCGAGAAAATAAATTTGAAAACAGCGAGCGAAGTTTTTGCCGACAGGACTTATCAAACAGACGGAAGTTTGACGCCTCGAAGTGAGCCGAACGCATTAATAAAAGACGCGGAAAAAGCCGCCGCACAAGTTTTGCAAATGATTTCCGAGCAAACCGTTACGACTCCAAACGGCGAAGCTGTTTCGATCCGAGCCGAAACCGTGTGCATTCACGGCGACGGCGAATATGCGCTCGAATTTGCAAAAACAATTCAGCAAAAATTGATTGAAGCGAAGATTTTAATTCAGCCGATTAAAGAAAAAATTAACCGCAGATGATCGCGGATTAACGCAGATAAAATCAGGTGGTGGGAAATAGGTTTTTATCGTTGTATTTGATTTTATCTAAAATCTATCGCCTTAACCTTTCTCTCTATCTGTGTTTATCTACGTTTATCTGCGGTTTTATTCCAACTTGAATCTATGGAAAAGAAAAATTTATCATCCGTAATCCTGGGCGCGGCGTTTTTGATGGCGACTTCCGCAGTCGGACCCGGATTTTTGACGCAGACAACCGTTTTTACCAAACAGCTAGCGGCTAGCTTCGGCTTTGTGATACTGCTTTCGGTGATTTTGGACATTTTCGCGCAGCTAAATATCTGGCGCGTTTTGACCATTAGCGGAAGGCGTGCGCAGGATGTTTCAAATGAAACGATTTTCGGCAGCGGGTATATTTTGGCTGTGCTGATTGCGCTCGGCGGTTTGGCGTTTAACATCGGAAACATCGCGGGCGCAAGTCTCGGACTGAATGTTTTGTTTGGCTTGGACCTGAAAATCGGCGCGGTAATAAGCGCGGTTATCGGCATCGGGATTTTTATGTTTAAGGAAGCGGGAAAGACTCTGGATTTAACGACGAAAATTCTCGGCTTTCTGATGATTTTGCTGATAATTTACGTTGTCATCGCATCACAACCACCTTTGACAGAAGCCATTTTCCGCACATTTTATCCCGAACAAATCGATGCAAGAGCCATTGTTACATTGGTCGGCGGAACAGTTGGCGGTTACATCACTTTTGCCGGAGCACATCGCCTTATTGATGCCGGAATTTCGGGTAAAGAATCCCTGCCGGAAGTTAATCGCGCTGCTGCGACGGGAATTTTATTGACCGCGCTGATTAGATTTTTGCTGTTTTTGGCTTCGCTCGGCGTGATATTTTTGGGAATGCCGATTGACGATGCAAATCCGCCGGCGTCAGTGTTTCAAAATGCCGCCGGAACGTTTGGTTATAAAATTTTCGGCGTCGTAATGTGGTGTGCGGCGATTACTTCCGTTATCGGCGCTGCTTACACTTCCGTATCATTTATCAAAACTTTTCACAAAAAATTAGAAAGCAACGACAATTATCTCATCATTGCCTTTATAGCCTTTTCGACAATCGTCTTTTTATTTATCGGTCAGCCCATCAAAGTTTTAGTCGCAGCCGGAACAATCAACGGTTGTATTCTGCCTGTCGGTCTCGCGCTTATTCTTCTGGCTTCGCGCCGCCAAAAAATCGTCGGCAATTACCGGCATCCTTTGTGGATGCAGATTGCGGGCTGGTTTGTAGTTTTGATTATGATTGGTTTCAGCGTCCAGACGGTTTACAATCAACTATCGCCAAAATAAAAAACAGGCGTCCGAATCGACACCTGTTTTTATAAACTAACGACAAAATTTATATTCAACTAAACGTTATTGTTCGGATTAACGCGCGGTTGAACTCTAATTTCCTCTGCAGTGTTTTGCGTAACCGTCGCATTTGAAGCGCTGCCTCCGGGCAGATTGGCTCGTTGTCGAGCGGCGTTAGCCAAACTTTGACTGCTTTCATACCATTTTTGCGTAATCTGCGCGGCAACGTCGCGTCCGCCTAAACCAAACGCCAAACCAATTGCCAGCGCAACCGAGCCGATTAGACCGACGAGCAAAGTATTGATTAAGGTGGCTGCAATGCCGAGCTGGTCAACCGCAGCAATGACCGCAAAGCCGATGACGATATATTGTGTTAAAGTCGCCAGCAGATTCGGACTTCCGACGCCCAGCTCCGAAACGCTCGAACGGACCAAACCCGATAGAAAACGCGCAATAAGACTTCCGATGACGATAATCGCCATTGCGACAATCACGTTTGGAATAAACAAAACGATGCGGTTGATAATTTCCGTCAACTGCGGAATGCCGAGAACGTTAGCGGCAGCCTGGACAAAAATCAAAAATAAAAAGTATTTGACGAGCGTGGCAATCACACCCGAAATTGTCATTTTAGTTCCCGAACGCCGCACAAAATCGCCGATGCCCGAGCGCTCGACGGCGTGTTCCAAACCGACTGCTCGCAACCCGCGCTCGATTAAATTCGCCAGCACGCCGGAAAGCAGCCAGCCGACGACGAGAATTAATAACGCGCCGATGAGCGCGGGCAAAAAGCTGATAAAGTTCATCAAAGCATTGGTCAATGAATAATAGACGGCTTCGCCCGTGTTACGTATGCCGGTCGTTGTAGTTTGTGTTTGCATAGCTTTTCTCCTCTAATTTCTATCATTAATTTTTACCGACATTTCTTCACGGCGCCGAGATTACCGAATTGAAACGCTCGGCAGTAGTAGATAAGCGATCGGGTTTCAAATAAAATCGGGCGCGGAGGCTCACGCTTTGTTTGAAGACAGGAGCAAAGATTTTATCGTTATCGAAAAATCAGGCTCGTTGCCGCTGCCTTCGCGCCCAAAGTTGTTTAGCCGTTACGACGGTTGTCAACATCTCGATTATCGACGTTTCTGTCGGTATCTACTTCGCTAACGTCTACTTCCGTGCGTTTGACCGTGTCGCGGACGGTTTCCTGCCGTTCAGTGGCTTCTTTGCCAATGACGACTTCTTCAACCACGTGCGCTTGTTTGGAAACCACCGGAACTTCCGCCGTTTCGGTTATTTCGATTGTGCCTTCCTTAAAAGCGTTTGGTGCGTCGCCGACCGGACGGTCAACCGCGTGACGTTCGACAGTAACTCTTTCCTCACGCAAATTAACTGTTTCTTCAACCGGTCTTTCCGTAACATTCGTGCGAATGTTTGCTGCGCCGCGCTCGACCGTGCGCTTGCCGATTCGAAGTTCTTCTTCAACAATCGGGAGAACAATTTCGTTATCGTTTGCCTCGCGCGTCACGCCCGAAACGTTTCTAGCATTTGCTGTTCTTTGCATTGCGGCAGAATGCTGCTGTTGAGTTTCAGTGTTGGTCGTCGTTGTTGTAGTAGTTGTCGCTGTTTCTTCGCCCATTTCAAGCTCGCCGTCGTGCATAATGCCGCGAACAACGACACGCCCGTCGCGCAAAGTGAAATCGCTCGCCGAGATGCGTTTTTTGCGGTCGATCAGAATCGAGTCAACCATTTCCGTGTCGGTATTGATAAGCATTTCGCTGACCGTTCCGAGTTGATTTCCCGCCTGGTCAACGACCGTCCAACCCATACAATCCTGTCCGCTATTGACTAAATCGTATTCGTCTTGTTGTGAATAATATACAATCGCCATTTTATTTCTCCTTAGTGTGCCGCGCCTCTACTGCGCGTCGCTGACGCTTGTCGCGTGCAGGTAAGCTTGTTGTCCTTTCATTCGAGCGTATTCCTTTTGGCTCAAATCGCTGTTTTGCGCTTCATTTTTTACTTCGCCCGACGGAAGGTTGCGGAACGAGCCGCCGAGTTTTATGTTCTGCCCCGGACGAATTTTTATTTGCCCTTCTTTACCACCGGGTGAATCGAGGCTTTCGTCGAGCATCACATACATATCGCTGCCTTCGGATTTGACGATGAATACGCGGTCGCTCAAAACGCGGTTGACGCGCACGCTTGCCAAATCGACATTGCGTCCGACCATCGTCGTTTTGTCTTTGACGGTGCCGAAATAATTGACAGCCGTAACCGTGTCCCCGCTTGCTTCGGCATTCATATTCGCGCCACCGCTCATGTTGTTTGCATTAGTAACGACAGCGACGTTTCCGCCATTAGTATTCATACTGCTGCCGAGATTAGCATTGGCATTGTAGTTTGCGTTGGCGTAATTGGCATTTGTCATAACTACGCTGTTATTGTTGGCATTCGCGCCGATAACCGCACGGTTTGCATTATGATTTGTATTGTCGACAACGGCGCTGCGGTTGCAATAATACAAAAGTCCTAACAGCGGTAAAAGTAAAAGCAGCGGAATCAGCCACCACGGAAATGCGCTTTTTTCCTTGCGCTCTACTGGAATTTCAGCCATTTTTTCTAGCTCCTTTTTTATTTGTCTGACGGTGCGGAGAAAACCCGCGCCGCAGATTTTTGTAAATTAAATTTTTGTCCTGTTTCTTGTTTTTTAACAAATCGTATTCAGAGTCCGAATTTAGTTTTTTTCAAAACTATTAACCGAACTCGAAACACTAAGTTCGCCCACAAAATTCGTTTTTATTAAAAACGACGGCGAAATCTAAAGTTCGGGGAAAACCCGAATGCAGTAAAATGCCGAGTCGCATTTGAAACAAATTACGACCCGACAAACTTTAAAAGCCAAATTAACTTCGCGCGCCTCTGCGTTGCGCGTCAATATCCACGTCGGTTTCTTCGACTTCAACATCAGTGCGTTTGACCGTGTCGCGGACAGTTTCCTGCCGTTCGGTAGCTTCTTTGCCGACGACGACTTCTTCGACTACGCGTGCTTCTTTGCCGACAACCGCTTCTTCGCCGCGAGTAGTTACGGTAAAGTTGCCTTCTCTGAGTGTCGCCATATCGGCGTCGCTGACATCACGATTAACAGCATGACGGTCAACAGTAACTCTTTCCTCGCGCAAATTAACTGTTTCTTCGACAGGTCTTTCCGTAACGCGCGTGTGAACACGGACACCGCCGCGTTGGACGACGCGTTTGCCGACGTTTAGCTCTTCTTCAATAACCGGCAGTGCGACTTCGCCCTGATCGGCGTAACTGCGGCGTTCGGTCTTCGCCTGTTCTTCAGTATAAAGCGGTGCTTTAGCATCATGCTGCTTATAACCGGAAGCGCGATATTGCGCCGTGCGGCGACCGGCGTCAACCACTCCGCCCTTGTTCAAAATGTCGGAGGCACGGTCAACCATATTGTCGTCTGTATCGACCGTAACGATGACGCTTCCGCGTCTGACCGCTTCGGAGTAAACGCCGCGCTCGTCGTCGTTTAAGTCAGTTCCGAAAATTCCGTCGAAAAAGTTGGCAATACCATTGCCGATTGAGGTTCCCGTCGTATAATCGGTCGAGTTTCGACCCCCGTAAGTCGTATAACCTTTGCCGCCGTCGTTGCGGGCAATTGAAATGTCTCCCTGTTTAATACCTGCGCTGCTTAATTGTTGGACGGCTTTTTGCGCCTGTGCAAAATCGTCGTAAATTCCTACTAATGTTGTTGACATAATGTTGTTTCTCCTTTTTTATTACTATTGTTTTTTTATTCGGGTGAAAATTAATCTTCACGCCTGTTTGTTTGCTCACCAACCGGTGTGTCGCCAACTTGATTACCGGCTTCCGGCTGTATTCGTTCGAGCGTCGCTTCTTCGCGGCGCACGACAACTTGCTGCGGTTGATTAACGGTTTTACTGCGTTTGACAATTCGTATTTCTTCGCGCAGCACAAGTCGTTTTTCGACCACCAAAGTTTCTTCTAAAAGCGGTATAACCATCACGTCGCCTTCGTAACGCACTTGCGGCGGTTCTTCGACGAATTGGTTGATGGGAACACGCTGGACTTCGATATTTTCCTGAAAAATCGGCTGGTCAACCGTTTCGGTGCGCTCCTGCACGGTTTTATGCACTCGCACGCCGCCGGTTACGACTTTTTGTCGCGCTATTTTCAATTCTTCAGCGAGAATCGGAACGATGACTTTTTCGACTTTTGTCGAATATGCATTTATCGAACCTGCATTTATCGAATCTGACTGCTGGTTTGTCGTCAGCGCAGCAAAACTGGCGGGATACGAGTATCCGCCTTGTTCGTTTTGGACAAACGCACTTCCGTCTATAAAAGCGCTTCTGCCGTCGTCAAAACGCACGAGAACCAGGCGCGACTCCGAGCCTTGCGGCGGAATTACGGTTAAGTCGAGCGTGCCGCGCACGCCGTTTTGGTCAATTACCTGTAATGTTGAACCACTCATTTTTTTGTCGCTCTATTCTTCGCGCACAACCTAAAAGTTTATTTGCGAAAAAGTTAGTTGAATTTATTTTTGTGTTTCAACAATGCGATAGAAAAAACGAACCGGCAACCGTGCTTACACTTAGTATCGGTAAGTAATTTCGCGGTGTAAAATTGGAAGAAAAGTAATAAAGCCGCAGAAGACAAAGGATTTACATTGTTTTTTAATCAAAATTCAAATCTTACATATTTGTTAATTTTTAAGTCGATTGTCCTCCGTAAAATCAAAGCTTGCTTTACTAACCGGAGGTAGCGCGTTCAATAATGAAGCGCGCGATTTCGACGCGGTTTGACCAGCGTTTTTTTGAGAGTATGTTCGAGATATGCATTTCGACCGTGCGGACGCTGATTTTCAGTTGCGCGGCGATTTCTTTGTTACTCATAGTTTTGGCGACCAGACGGGCAACGCGCTCTTCTGCTTCGGTCAAATCGGAAAAAGCAGACGCGTCGGACGCAGATTTTTTCGCGTTCGGTAGCTGCGTCGCTCCTTGATTGGTCATTACCGCAGCCGCACGCGCGACGCGCCGGTGTGTGCGCGAGACGCGATTAAGTATATTTTCAATCGCAGCGACAAGTTCATCCGGCTCGAACGGTTTGACCAGGTATGCGTCAACACCGGCTTTAAAACCCGCGATACGGTCTCGTTTAGTATCTCTGGCAGTCAGAAAAACAATCGGAATCAAATCGGTGCGCGGATTGGCGCGTATTTGTGCGGCGAGCGAAAAACCGTCCGTGCCGGGCATCATTATATCGCTGACGACTAAATCGGGAATTGTTTCAGCAATGCGCTCGAAGGCTTCTTCGCCGCCGCGCGCAGTCATCACTTCAAAACCGGCTTTGCTCAAGCAGACACGGATAGCTTGCAGCAAGCGATAATTATCTTCGACGACGAGCAGACGTTTTTTCATCGCAAAATTCCTTAATCAAAATCGTAGTCGTCAATTTCGTCTATTTTGTCATTCTCATTGTTCCAAACCGAAAAATAAACGGTAAAACGGCTGCCGCGACCGACTTCCGACTCGACTTCTATGCGTCCGCCGAGTTCGGTAATCAGGCGTTTCGCCAGATACAACCCGAGCCCGACGCCCGGTGTTTCGGCACGTCCCATCGCGTCGTCCGGCGTGCCGTCGGTCGTATGGTCATGCGGAACGTTTTTTCTGCCGCGATAAAATTTTTGAAACAGATGCGGAATGTCTTCGGAGTGTATGCCGCGCCCGGTATCACTGATGCTGATGGCGATTTCATCAACCGAATGGTTTTTAACAGTTGCGGTTTTCGTTGCGACCGCTGCGCCGCTTGTTTCCCGAATAGTCGTGCTTGTTGTTTTGTCGAGCGCGCGGTTAAAAAGTTCAGTTGAAAGACTAATCATGCCGCCGAAAGGCGTGTATTTTATGGCATTTTCGATTATCGAGCAGAGCGCGCGCCGGATTGCTTTTTCGTCGCCGCGCGCGTGTGGCAGCCTTTCGTCGTAATCGACCTTGAAAATCTGCCCGCGCGCATTCGCCGCGTGACGTTCTATTTTATCGCACGAGCGCAACAGACGGTTAACGTCAACCGGCTCCGAGCGCAAATCTATCGAGCCTTCTTCGATACGAGTTACATCAAGCAAATTCAGAATCATATCAATCTGACGGTCGCATTCGGCGGCAATTGTTTCGAGGTATTCGTGGCGCTCTTCAGGCGAGTCGCCATCGTCCTGCATAATGCGCGCAAGTGTTTTTATCGTTGTCAAAGGCGTCCGAAACTCGTGCGAAATAAGCTGCAAAAATTCGTCTTTGGCGCGGTTTGCGGCTTCAGCTTCGCGGCGCGCGATTTCCGCTTCGGCACGCGCTGTCTGTTCGTTGAAATAAAACTGTGCGATTTCCTCCTGTGCAGCAGCGCGTTCCTGTTCGGCGATTTTGCGTTTGGAAATGTCGCGCGAAACCGTGAGTAGTTGCGACGGCTTGCCGTTTTCGTCAACCAGAATTTGCGCCATCGTTTCAACCCATACATACTCACCCGATTTTTTTTGCATCCGGTAATCGACCGTTAAATCCGTTTCACCTTTCAAAAGTCGCTCGTGCGCTTCCTCGCGGACACAGACGACATCTTCTTTGTGTATAAAATCGTAGATTGATTTACCGGTGAGTTCTTCCGGCTTAAAATCAAGCAGCGCAAAGGACGACGGCGAAACGTAAGAATAATACCCGTCGAGTTTGTGCAGGCAGACAAGGTCGCACATATTTTCGGCAAGCAGGCGGTAGCGCGATTCCGTTTCGCGCACTCGCCGCTCGGCAAGCGTCCGTTCGGTAACATCGACGATAAAACCTTCGAGCGCAATGATTTCCCCGAGCGAATTATGGATGAATCGAAAACGGTCGCGCACGTGCTTTACTGAATTAGCGCGCGTCGTAATTCGGTATGAAATTTGCAGCGTCGGCGTTCCGTGGGCAGCATTGTCGCTCATCAAACGGCGAATTTCGTCGCGAATCCGCTCGCGGTCTTGCGGGTGAATAATTTCGCCCCACATTGCGGCGCGCTTTTCTGTCATCTCCTCAACCGTGTATCCGGTCAATTCACGGCAGCCGTCGCTTAAAAATTCGCTCGTAAAATTCGCGTCCACACGACAGCGATAAACCACGCCCGGCAAATTTCCGATAAGCGTCCGCAAAAAACGCTCGCGCTCGCGCAGACGATATTCGACTTCAGCCCATTCGATCTCCTTTGTCTTTTGTTCGCCGTGTTTCATTTTTGTAAAACCTCGAATTTTGCGCTTATCCTTTGAGCGAACAATTTAACAGAATCGAGCTGACAAATAAAACTCAATCTATGCTTGCCGCTGACTTTTATCGGCTTCCACTTTCAAATTAGTAGATAATTTTCACTTTTGCTCGTAGTTTCAATTTTTTATTCGTTTTTCCGCAATAATATTTTGCACAAGGTTTTCCTAATCTAAACTAAAACTACTTGTATATTTCGAAAAACAATAGACTTATTTTTTAACTTGATTAAGACTTAGAATTTTGTTGGGACACAAAAGCAAAAAGGGCAACTGTTAAAGTTGCCCTGATTTATTGAAGTTGCCGGAGAGACTCGAACCTTCGACTCAATAGTTATAACTTAAATCTAATGAGGAAATTATTCTAGTCTCCAACCAGGACTACTTCTTTGGAAGTGATTTTTTTATTGAAAAGAGATTTCTTCCCGACAAGCAGAATATGGTTTAGTTTGATTCGTTTTTTATTACCAGTTTGGTCTGTTTTCTCGGAATATTCAAAGCCGAAAGCGTAGTCATAATAACTCGATGAAAGTTGTTTACAAACTGTTTCAGGTAAATGAAATACAAAAGCGTCAGCGTAATGTCCCAAACTTTCATCGACATACCCGAGTAATTCTCCCGATTGGTCATTCATATAAACCGGAATGCTTTCAATCGGATCACACTGCTTATAAATTTCGCCTAAAACGTAGCTGCGTTTGATTGCTAAGGGGCTGTAACTCATAAAAATAGTTTAACATTAATTTAATTTTTTGTCGTGGAAACTGCGTGGAAGGACACGTTAGGGAGAATTAATGACAAGACGATCTGAAAATCTTAAAGAATGCTTATTCTCAAAAACGCTCCGATACTGTTGTCCTATTCAATTTGCCAATCTTGCAAACCGGGAAACTCTTGTTTTTGCTGGTATTTCCCGATTCAGGAAGTTGACTGCCCGCACTATATTGATCGCCGTTGCTGTCGCTACTTCCTGAAGATGTGTTTTCTCCAAACCCCGGTATCTTGACCTCCGCAGCGTTCCGCGTCTGACTCCCTGTGATATGGTGCCTTCAATTCCGGCTCGTTTCCGGTATTCGCTGCGTCCTTCATCACTTGATAGTTTCCTTCGCGTCTGCTCAAGGGCTTCATACATCTCCCGACTTGGAATTTGTAAGGATCTGCCTGCCTTTTTGTTTCGCACACATTGGTTTCGGCTTTGGCAATTTAGACAATCCTGCGGCTTGAATTTGATCTTGACGACCGAACGCGCATATTCCTTTGTTTGATATTCAGACCAGTAAACACTTTGTTTGCCCATTGGACATCGTGCTTGTCGGTGATCCCAATCGATTTGAAACTGTGAGGCATCGATCCCGCCCTCACGCGCCTGCCAACTTGGATTCAATCGCATCGGACCAAACAGTTCAATGCCGTATTTTCTCGAGCTTTCGATGACCAGCTGAGCATCTATATAACCGGTATCGATCAGGTGTTTCGCGGGCAGCAAGTCATTTGCCTGCAATGCCTTTTGAATATCATCGGTACAGCTGACATCCTGAGTTGTCGCAACTGTTGTCAGAACATTAGTAATAATACGAGGTAGCTCCTCATCACAGGTTTCACTTAAATGAACTTTGTATCCCGTCCACGATAGATCACGTTTGGTCGAGAAACGTGCCTCAGTATCATAAGGCGATTCAATCGCGGTCGCCGCTTTTGTCAGTTCGGTGTTTGCAACCCAGTTAACTTCGCCGTCTTCATGACGGGTGTAATGCCGCTGCCAGACTTTTTCCAGTGTTTCAACTTTTTCAAGTTTTAATAAAGCCGGTTGCTGATTACTGAGCAGTTTGAGCAGATAAAAACTATCTTCCCCAACCTGGCGGGCATAATCTTCGCGCGCCGGATCAGTGCGCGGCAGGCGTGATTGTTCGGCACGCGTTGCATAGCGTGTCAACCATTCGGGCGGAGCTGTTTCGGCTAGCCATTCAGGAGCAAAAACGGCAACTTCGTTGAGCGCGGCGCGCATCGTTTCCGTCACCAGTTCGAGGCGGTTCATCACCCGGATAGCAGCGAGGACATGCGTTGAATCGGTGCGCTGTTTACCTCTGACTTTAAGTAGTTTCTTTTCCCGAAATCTCTCCAGCAGGTGATCCAGAAGCAGTGTCTGCTTTTCACCACCAACAAGTCGAGAGCGAAATCCGCTGAGAACCGAATGATCAAAACCGCAATCGGTCAACTCCAAGCCCAGCAGATACTTCCAATCGATGCGCGAACGCACGGCATCGGCTGTCTGACGGTCAGACAAGTTCTCCAGAAACTGCATAATGGTGATCAAAGCCAATCGCCAGGGAGTCACTGCCGGATAACCGAAACGCGAGAAAAGCTCAATAAAATCCTGATCTTCAAATAAAGTTCCAAATTCATCACGCATTGAAAGATAAAGATTACCTTTCGGAAAAGCGGCATGCGCTACTAAAACAGTTTGAGCAGGGACAGATTCGATAATCGAAGGTGTTAAAGACATAATAAAACTCCTCCAAATGTAATTGAAATAGTGTTATTATACTGACAAATATAGCCGCTTATGAATAGGACAACAGTATCCGACCCTTTTTGAGACAAAAGAAAAGGACCGGCGCTTTGCTTTGACAAAACTGCGCCAGCCCTTACATTTACTTTTCAGACAAGCTCCAAGAACTATTTAGGTGTGTAATAAACAGATTATTCTTATTTCACTCCTCAACTAATGTAATCTCAAAAAAGACTTTTTTGAAACTTCAGATACATTGTTCATTATATAGGCATTTCAATAAATTCTTCGTTCAGGCATCAGTAGAATATAGTAAGTACTATATTTTTATTTCGCCTTCTATTTTACCAAATTGAATTTTTGTTCCAACCGCTAAAGCGACGCTGCGTGCCGGCTCGACATCTTTTATCGCGCCGTCAACTGATGTGATTACCCATTTGTCCGTTGAAACATTTTTCAAACCCCAAAGGTTTGGATTCGTCGGATGCTGAGCGACGGCGGCGACGGGCGCGGAAAAATCGAACATTCGCCGGTCGTCAATGTGATGCGGAAACAATTGGGTGTTGTAATTGAGCATCACGACCGATTTGCCGATGCGAATTCGCGGCGGCAAGCGCAACGCCGCGGCGCACGCCCAGCAAAGTCCCGGATTTCCACCGCTTGCTTTGAGCGCAATCGAATCGTAAAAATTTTCCATCGCACAATTCGCGCAGTAAAAAATTGCGTCGCGCAGACGAATCATCTCGCCGCGCCATTCGCTTTCGCGCACGCGCCCGTTGATTGGGTCGCGCAAGCCGGTCGTAAAAGCCCGAACGAAAATATCGCGCAAAAATTGCGGATAAATTCGCCAGAATGCGAGCGCGTTGTCGTGGATTCCCGGAACCGGTCGGTTTGAATCGTCGTTCGGGTCATAAATAAAAGTCGCGTCCGTGCCGTAGAGCTTCGTCATCGCGGGCAAATCAAGGGCTTTTATCGCCGCTTCTTTTTTGCCTTCGAGCGGATGCGCCACCATCAGCATATAAAAAATTAAAACCGACAACGAATACAAATCCGTGTTCGTGCTGGGCATCGCTTCGCCGCGCACGATTTCCGGCGCCATAAAACGCGGCGTTCCCAAAACGCCCAAAACCGTCGCGCCGTCAACCGAAACATTGTCGTTGTCGGCAATCAAAACGTCGCCGTTAAGCGGGTCGAAAAAAGCGTTGCCGAACGAAATATCGCGGTAACACAAACCTTGCGAATGCAGCAGCAAATAATTGTGCGAAAGATTATGCCCGGCAGTCGCCAGAGCGCGAAAAGTTGGCTCGATTGTTCGCTTCATCAAATCGACGATATTCTTAAAACGCTTCGGACGCAACGGCATCACATAGCCGAAACCGGGAACTCCGTCCGCCACGGTAATTTCCATCGGATAAAGAAAATGCTCGCTCGGCGCGCCCTTTCTAATCAAGAGTTCCATCGAAGCGCGCTGCTGCGTGGTCGCCATTTCGGGAAAAAACCATTTCACCGCGACATCTCCGCCGCCCAATTGCGCTTTATAAACTTCGCCCTGCCCGCCAGCGCCGAGCAACGTTTCAATCGTGCAGGGCATTCCCGAAGGTAAGCATTGAATCGTTTGACCGGGTTTTAAAATTTCGTCCATTTTTACATTTCCTTTTATTTTACTTACGTTTATTCTCGATTGTTTTTCCGCTCGACGACAACGCCGTGTTCGGTTTCCCAAGTAGCGATTCTGTTTCCTCTTAAATCGCAGTCTTCAACGCTCGCCGCGCCTTTCGCTTTTACTTTGACGGCAACCGTTCCGTTTCGATGAATGTTGCAGCGGCGAACGGCGACGACGCTTTCGCCATTGACGCTCACGCCCGCGTCGGAATTATCATAAATGTTGCAGCTTTCGATTGACGAGCGGGCTTCGCCGCCGACAAAAACACCCGAATCCGTGCCGTTGTAAATCGCGCAGCGGCGCAGCGCCGCGTTACTTTTTTCAATGATTGCAACTTCGGCTTTTTGATTGTCGTGAACGGCGCAATCTTCAAATTTCCCGTAACCGTTTCGGTGAACTAAAACGCCGGTATCGCGCCCGCCGAAGATTTTGCAGCTCCGAAAAGTCGGATTGGCGGAATCACTAATGCCGACATTTGCCAGGCGATGACCGAAAATTTCGCAATTCTCGATTTCGCCCGCCGCGCCGTTTTGCCAGACGACAACGCCGCCGTTGTCGCCTTCAAAAATGCGGCAATTTTTTATTGTCGGATTTGCACCTTGCTTTATTGCGAGATTGGCATTTGCGTTGTGATAAATGTCGCAATTTTCGATGCGGGCGCGGGCGTTGTCGAAAATGTAAACACCGGAATCCGCGCCATTGTGAATGCCGCAATTTTTCAAAAACGGATTGGCGTCCGCGCCGTGAATCGCCACGCACGAAAGCGAATCGGAACTGATGTCGCAATCTTCAAGGTTGAGTTCGCCGCGCGAAACGTCAACGGCGAAAAACGCTTTACCGAATCTCGCGCCGTTTCCGCGAAACGTCAAACCGCGCACAACCGCTTTGTCGGTCTGCATTTGAATGCAGGTTGAGTTTGTGCCGACAATAACAATATCTTCTGCCGCGCCGTCGCCGATGATTTCGAGATTTTTATCAATGATAAGGCTTTCGGCGTAAACGCCCGGACGAATTATTAAACGCGTGTTCGGCGCGACATTTCTCATCGCTTCTCCAATTGAAACAAAATCTCCGCCGCCGTTTGCCGATACGATGAATGATTGTTGAACCGAAGACTTATTCGCAGTTGTATTTGCCGGTTGAATCGGTTTTGTTTGAACTGCGTTCGATTGAGTTTTATTTTGCGGCGTCGTTTGCGGAGCAGGTTGAGTAACAGTCGCGGTTGTCGTCGCCAGCGGAACATTTTGCCGCTCGATAACTTTTAATTCGTCGTCGGAAATCAGATTGAGCGCAAACGCCCACGAATGAACCGACCAGCGCGCCGCCTGTTCCGACAAAGCGAGATTATCGCAAAGCCGCTGCGTCAGCCGTCCGAATAAAACCTGGCGCGGCGTGTTTTTCGAGGCGAGCAAATCGAGCGGAACACGCTCTTCGAGCGCCATTGTCAGCACGGAAATTTCGCGGCGAAACGCGCCGCAGTAATCGCGCAGAAGTCCTTCACAGCGGCGCGGATTTTCGACAATCGTGGCGCCGTATTTCGCCGCGATTTCACCGAGTTTTTGACGCGGCAAATCATTCATTTGCTTTGGTTGTCGTTTGTTTTGGCGTCGGTTTTCGGCGTCGGTTCGGAATTTTTCGGCGAAGTTAATGATGACGCGGAAATTTTATTTTTATCTTTTTTTATCGTTATCGTCACCGTTACGTCCTGCATATCTTCGGGCGCGACCGTCTGCGCATCGGGCGACGTTATCAGCGCGGCAATCGCCTGCGAGGTTTCCTTTGAAGGCGGCGCCTCTGTTGTCGTTGTGGTTTCCGGTGTTTCTGATTTTTCCGTTGTTTCCGCTTTCGTCGGCTTTTCCGATTTTTTCAGCATGTCGGGACGATAAATTACGCCAACCGTGCAATCGTCGCCGCTGCCCATTTTCGTCGCTTCTTCGAGCCACGATTTTAGATTTTCGCTAACCGCTTCAAAACCGTTCTCCGCCGCGAGCATATTTAAAATATCCGTTCCGGCTTGAAAAAATCCGGCTTCGTCGGCGAATGAATTGAGATAACCGTCAGTCGAAAGCAAAATCATCGCCGGACTTGCTTCTGCGGAAATCTTCTGCACGAAAAAACGAAAATCGTTTTCCGCCTTTGGCAGACACATTGAAGTCGTCTCGTTGGCGAGCAGACGCGCGTCTTCCGGCAATGTTTTCGTCACTTCGCCCGCCTTTGAGACATTCAAAATATCGCCGTCGCCGAGCTGCAAATAAATGATGAAATCTTCTTCCATCGCAACCGTTAAAGAAGTTGTGCCGTAGGCAAGCAGCGGATTTTCTTCGATTAACTTCCGCGCATTCACACCGGATTTTTCTTCGAGCTTTTTAAATTCGTCTTCGGTAAACGGATTATTTTTCAGATGATATTCGACCGTTTTTCTCCATTTTTTAACAAATTCTTTCAGCAGATAATCCTTACCTTTGCTTTCGATTTCCGCCTCATCAAAACGCCCGCGCCGTTCGTCCAGGAATTCGCCGACGATTTGCGCGCTTTTTTTGACGGCGAACAGCGAGCCGAAATCGCTGCGAAAACATTTCGGGCTGCCGTGACCGTCGGCGACCGAAAGAATAAGCGGCAAACTTCTGCCCGATTCGCGCATTTGCAAAATCGAATCCTGATTCGGAATTCCGGCGCGAAGATGCGACGCGCCGGGAACGGTTTCGCCGATAATGCGCCATTCAATTTGGTTTTGATTGGAGTCTGCCATTTTTAACTAAAGTTTTCGATTATAAAATAAGAATAAAACGCGCCGGTTAATGTGAAAAGTGAAAAACTAAAAGCGAAAAGTTGAATGCTTTCGGTTATAAATTTTTCGCTTTTCACTTTTAGTTTTTCACCGATTTTTACCAAACGTCGTCAACCGTATTTTGGTCGTTCGGGTCACCTGCCGAACCGGCAGGCGTGCCTGTTTGCGCGGCTGTGTTCGGCGTTCCGGTTGTCGCCGTCGCTCCGCTGGTTGCAGGTGCAGCGGTCGGAATCGGGACGTTTGCCGTATCCGTTCCGGCTGGAACTTCCGCCGTGGCAGCGGGCGACGAAGCTGATTTTAAAACTGCGGTCGAAGCCCATTTGATATGTTTGACGAGCGCTTCGGGGCTATTGGCGGCAAGCGGTTTAAGTTCGGAATTACCAATAAATTTTTGTAAAACATCCGCGTCGGAATCCTGTCCGATTGAGATTGCGATTCGCACGGCTTTTTTGCCCCAAGGTTGTTCCATCAGCGCTTTCAAACCGCCGTCGAAATCATCGGTCGGCTGTCCGTCGGAAACAAGCACGAGAACCGGCGGCAAAGCGCGGTCGCTCATCGGCGGCATTTTCAGTTGTTCGGCGACGAGTTCGAGCGCCTTTCCCATATCGGTTTCGCCGTCGGCGGTTAAATCAGCCCACGCGAAGTCGGCAACCGGCGTCGGCTGCGAAATATGCCATTGCGCGCCGTTTGAAAATTTGACGGCGCGAACAAGAACCTGCGCGTTCGGGTTGTCTTCCGCAACTTTTTTCATATGCGGAATCGCTTCCCGAATCGCCGTGTTGAGCGATTGAATTTTTCCGTCATCGCCCATCGAGCCGGAACTGTCGGCAATCCAAATAAAATGCAGCGGTCTCGAGGCAAG
>JAABUN010002268.1_pt1 | contig 35257 bp, 39 predicted proteins | sample 5559311 | NCBI WGS metagenome assembly JAABUN01 (sample SAMN10711877, study PRJNA513370) | rock metagenome | isolation source: Antarctica rocks | place: Antarctica: Victoria Land, Siegfried Peak sud | reverse complement strand
CACCAGTCTCCGGACGCCGCCGCCGTCCTGGGCTGGTCACGCTGGCGACGTCGACACCAAGCCCGTGCCCGACGTTGCCACTACACAACCCGAGGCGCTTCCCCGTAAGTGCGGCTGTAGTACTAGGAGATCGTGATGCGCACCAAGACCGTGGCCCTCACCGCCGCAGGCGCACTGGCCCTTTCGGCGCTCGGTGGGGTCGCATTCGCCGGCCCGCTCCTCGCCGACAAGGCTCCCAACGCCACGGCCAGCGCCAGCGCGGATGACGCCACGGACGAAGCCGCCGACGACGCCGACGACCCCACTGAGGCCACCGACGACGAGACGTCCACCGGTGAGGAGACGGATACCGAGGACGAGACGGACGCCGACGACGAGACGTCCACCGGTGAGGAGACATCCACCGAGCACACGGCCGAGCGAGCCGCAGCCATCGCGGACGAGCTCACCGATCTGGTCGAGGACGGCACCCTCACCCAGGAGCAGGCCGACGAGGTCGCCACCACCCTGGCCGAGTCGATGCCCGGCAACGGCAAGGGCGCCCTGATGGGTCACGGCCGGAACGGACACGGGCCCGGTGCGAGCCAGGGGCAAGGGTCGCATGGCGCCAAGGGCGGCTGGCAGGTGATCGAGGAGACCCTGCAGACCGCTGCATCGACTCTCGGCCTGTCGCAGGACGCCCTGGGCACAGAGCTGCGTGCGGGCAGGACCCTGGGCGAGATCGCGGACACAGCGGGCGTCGACCGCGCCATCCTGGTGGACGACCTGGTGCAGACGTTGACGGCCGAGACGGCGGAGAGGGTCGCTGACGGCACGCTCACGCAGGAGATGGCGGACGCGATCGCGGCCGAGCTCGACCAGCGGGTCACCGAGGCACTGGACCGGCAGCTGCCGGGAGGCCACGGCGGGCCCAAGGGCGCCGACGACGAAGACGACAGCTGATCTTCGACGGCCTTCCCGGACGGTAGGGTCTGGCTGCGGGGCGGGTGAGGCATCCCGCGTCCGTCCAGCGACCTCGGGAGGACCTGTGGATCTGTACATGACCCACCGCGTACAGGGCGCTCACGTGGTCCTCGAGGTCGCCGGTGAGATCGACGTGGACACGGCCCCCGGGCTGCAGGAACGGCTCGATGGCCTGGTCGACGAGGGTCACCACCACCTCGTGGTGGACATGGAGGATGTCGACTTCCTCGACTCTGCCGCGCTGGGGGTGCTAGTGAACGGCCTGAAGCAGGTCCGGGCGCACGACGGCTCGATGAGCTTGGTGATCCCCCAGGAGAAGATCCTTAAGGTCTTCCGGATCACCGGCCTGACGAAGGTCTTCGGCATCCATCCCAGCGTGGACGACGCCCTCTCCGCCGGCAGTTCAGCCAGCTGAAACCGGAATACCCTCCCCGGGTATCCTGTTGGAGCGGATGACGACAGGAGGAACCGTGACCGATCATCCCGGCTACAGCGGCAGCAAGGACGACTACCTCAAGAGGCTGCGCCGCGTCGAGGGCCAGGTCCGCGGCATCCAGCGCATGGTCGACGAGGACACGTACTGCATCGACGTCCTGACCCAGGTGGCTGCCGTCACCAAGGCGCTGCAGGCGGTGAGCCTCGGACTGCTCGAGGACCACGTGGCGCACTGCGTCGTCGACGCGGCGCGCACGTCTGATGCCGAGGCCGCCATCAAGGTGCGCGAAGCAGCCGATGCCATCGCCCGCCTCGTCCGCAGCTGATCCACTGCCCTGCCCTGCCCTGCCCGACAAGGACACAAACACAACGAGGAGATCCCATGACCACCACCACGATCCAGGTCGCCGGCATGACGTGCGGCCACTGCGTCAGCTCTGTCACCAGCGAGCTCACCGAGATCGACGGCGTCACCGCCGTCGACGTGAACCTCGTTCCCGGTGAGGTCTCGACCGTGAACATCACCTCGGACGCGCCCCTCGACGACGCCGCCGTATCGGCCGCCGTCGACGAGGCCGGATACGCAGTACAGCGATGACCGCTCCCTCCACCCGCGACGAGGCCGGCACCGCCCAAGGCGCCCGTGAAGTGCAGCTGGGCATCGGCGGGATGACGTGCGCCTCGTGCGCGACCCGGGTGGAGAAGAAGCTCAACAAGCTCGAGGGCGTCCTGGCCACCGTGAACCTGGCCACCGAGACCGCGACGGTCGTGGCGGGGCCGACGGTGAGCGACGACCAGCTCGTCGCCACCGTGCAGAAGACCGGCTACACCGCCGAGGTGCACACCGACGAGCACGCGGGTGCGGCGGACGACTACGACCCCTCGGACCTGCGCCGCCAGCTCGTGGTCTCAGCCGCACTGGCCGTTCCGGTGGCGTTGCTGTCGATGGTCCCGGCGCTGCAGTTCGACTACTGGCAGTGGCTCACTCTCGCGCTCGCTCTGCCCGTGGTCACGTGGGGTGCCTGGCCGTTCCACCGTGCGGCGGCGGTCAACGCACGGCACGGCGCCTCCACCATGGACACCTTGGTCTCGATCGGGGTGATCGCCGCGACCGCCTGGTCGCTGTGGGCCCTGCTGCTGGGCGGCGCAGGCGACCCGTCGATGCGGATGTCGATGGACCTGCTGCCCGCTCCGTTCTGGTCCGACGGCCCCCGCCAGGGCGTGGACGCGATGGCGCCCGCGGCCGAGCTGTACCTGGAGGTCGGCTCCGCCGTCACCGTTTTCCTGCTCGCTGGCCGGTACGCCGAGTCGCGCGCCATGCGCAGCTCCGGGAAGGCGCTGCGGGCGTTGCTGGATCTCGGTGCCAAGGACGTGACCGTGCTGCAGCCGGGCGTCGACGGCCCGCGTACCGAGGTGCGGGTGCCGATCCAACAGCTGAAGGTCGGAACCGAGTTCGTGGTGCGGCCGGGCGAGAAGATCGCCACGGACGGCACGGTGCTGGAAGGCCAAAGCGCCGTGAACACGGCTCTGCTGACCGGCGAGCCGGTGCCCGTCGAGGTCGGGCCGGGCGACGAGGTCGTCGGCGCCACCGTCAACACCTCCGGGCGGCTCGTGGTGCGCGCCACCCGTGTCGGCTCGGACACCCGGCTGGCCCAGATCGGCCGTCTCGTGACGGCGGCCCAGACCGGCAAGGCCCCGGTGCAGCGTCTGGCCGACCGCGTCTCCGGCGTGTTCGTGCCCGTCGTGCTGGTCCTCGCCGTCGCGACGCTGGCGGTCTGGCTGTTGGCCACGGGCGACCCGACCGCCGCCTTCACCGCTGCGGTGGCCGTCCTGATCATCGCCTGCCCGTGCGCCCTCGGTCTGGCCACCCCCACGGCGCTGCTGGTCGGGACGGGCCGTGGCGCCCAGCTCGGCATCCTCATCAAGGGCCCGCAGGTGCTGGAGAGCACCCGGCGCATCGACACCGTCGTGCTCGACAAGACCGGCACGGTCACCACCGGCCAGATGGGGCTGGACGACGTCGTCGCCGCACCCGGGGAGAGCACCGACGAGGTGCTGCGAGGGGCGGCAGCGGTGGAGAGCGCCAGCGAGCACCCGGTGGCCACGGCGCTCACAGCGGCCGGCAGGCAGCGGCTCGGCACGCTCCCCGGCGTCGACAACTTCTCGAACGTGGCCGGCTCCGGCGTCCGTGGCGCGGTGCAGGGCCGCGAGGTGCTGGTCGGCCGCCCGAGCTGGCTGTCCCGCGAGGGCGTAACGATCCCGGAAGAGGTGCGCGAGGCCACCGCCGCTGCGGAGGCCCGCGGTGCCACCGCGGTCGTGGCGGCCTGGGACGGCCGGGCCCGTGGGGTGCTGGCGGTGGCCGACACCATCAAACCGTCCTCTGCCCAAGCGATCTCGCAGCTGCGCGAGCTGGGGCTGACGCCGGTGCTGTTGACCGGCGACAACCGCACCAGCGCGCGCGCGGTCGCTGCCGAGGTGGGCATCGATCCGGACGCCGTCTTCGCGGAGGTGCATCCCGAGGACAAGGTGGACGTGGTCCGCCGCCTCCAGCAGCAGGGCAAGGTCGTGGCCATGGTCGGTGACGGGGTCAACGACGCCGCGGCGCTGGCTCAGGCCGACCTGGGCCTGGCCATGGGCACCGGCACGGACGTCGCCATCGAGGCCTCTGACCTGACGCTGGTGCGCGGCGACCTGCTCTCGGTGCCGGCGGCCATCAGGTTGTCGCGGCGCACGCTGGGCACCATCAAGGGCAACCTGTTCTGGGCCTTCGCCTACAACGTCGCCGCGATCCCGCTGGCGGCTCTCGGGCTGCTCAACCCGCTGCTGGCCGGGTTGGCGATGGCGTTCTCGTCGGTGTTCGTGGTGACGAACTCGCTGCGGCTACGCAACTTCCGGTGAGCCCGGAGGCGGCCAGCACCTCGGAGCGTGTGCAGCCCCGGCGGCTACGGGCCGAGGTGGTCATCGTGCTGGGCCTGTCCTTGGGCCAGTCGGCCGTGTACGCCGTGACGAGCCTGGTGGCCAAGCTGTCGCAGGGGCCGATCGGCCAGGCGACGGCGACGCTCAACGTCTCGCGCAGCGACCGCCCCTACCTGGACCTGACCTACCAGCTGCTGGGCATCGGCTTCGCGCTGGTCCCGGTGGTGCTGGCTCTGTTCCTGCTCAGCAGCCACGGACGCTCTGCGGTGCACGGGCTCGGGTTCGACCTCGCCAGGCCGACGCGCGACCTGGCCCTGGGTGCCGGGCTCGCGGCGGTCATCGGCATCCCGGGCCTGGGGCTGTACGCCGCCGGCCGCGCGCTGGGCGTCACCGCCCAGGTCATCCCCTCCGCGCTGGACGCCTACTGGTGGACCATCCCCGTGCTGGTGCTGTCGGCCGTGCAGAACGCGGTGCTCGAGGAGGTGGTCGTCGTCGGCTACCTCTTCACGCGGTTGGACCAGATGCGTTGGGCCGCACCTGCGATCGTGGTGGTATCGGCGCTACTGCGCGGCACCTACCACCTCTATCAAGGCTTCGGGCCCTTCGTCGGGAACGTGGTGATGGGATTGGTCTTCGGCCTGGCCTACTTGCGGGTCCGCAGGGTGATGCCACTGGTGGTGGCACACACGCTGCTCGACATCGTCGCGTTCGTCGGGTACGACCTGTTCGCAGACGACCTCGGCCTGCGCTGACGCTAGAGCGTGACCGGCCCGTTCGCGGTGTCGAAGGTGACGCTCAGCAGGCCAGGGGTGCCCTTGGGGGCGATCCAGTCGACCTCGAGCTCGCGCAGCGGGCCGCGCACGTCCGTACCGAGCCAGTCGGTGACCCGCTCCGGGTTCCCCGCGATCTGCAGTCCGGCGATGCTGACCGAGGACTCCTTGTCGGCACCTGGGCGCAGCGAGTCCTCGATCTCCCACTGCAGGAAGAACGGCAGCTGTGGGTCGCTGATCAGGCCGTTGACACCCAGCTGGCGCCAGCACAGCTCCACGCCGTCCGGACGGCGCCTGCAGCCGGGCACCGCATCACGGCCGAGGCGTTGCTCCAGCGGTGCCATGTCGTCCACCGAGACCACCCAGCCGAGCCAACCACCGCCGGACTCGGAGCGGGCCCTGACCGCCACCCCGAACGGGGCCCGGTACGAGGCCGGGTGCTCCAGGACCTCGACCACCTCCACGTACTGCAGCCCGTCCAGCGGCAGCAGCATGTTGCGGGTGCCGAAGCGTGGATGGTTACCGCCGTCCAGCGGGACGACGCCCAGAGCGGAGGCAAGACGCTCGGTGGTGGCGTGCAGCCCGTCGCGCTCGGCGGCGTAGGAGACGTGGTCCAGGCGCATGACCCGATCGTGGCAGACGCTCGGACAGGCTCGTGACCCGGGTCACCCCCCGGGTGCAGGCACCCTGTGCGTACCGCGACGACGGTCGGTGAGCCAGAGGCGGTGCCCGGTGATGACGATCGCGAGCCATCCCAGCGCGAGCAACCACGCCACGACCACGTCGGTCAGCCAATGGTGCCCCAGGTAGACCCGGCTCAGACCTATGGTCACGGCGAAGACCGCCGCCAGCACCACAGTGAGCGCACGGCTCCACCGGCGACGCATCTTGCGCACCAGCAGGTAGGCCACGATCCCCGCCAGGGCCGTGGAGTTGAGCGTATGCCCGCTGGGGAAGGAGAAGGAGCTCTCGAAGGGAGGGACGGCCTGCTCCAGCGGAGGCCTGGCCCGGCCCACCGCGGCCTTGCCGGCGACCGTCATGGACAACGACCCGGCCGCCACGATGGCCATCAGAGCCGGTGGGGTCCAGGAGCGCCAGCGCAGCCCGAGCCCGATGGCCACGAGCGTGGCCAGCACCGACATGCCGAGCTGCCCACCGATATCGGTGTAGGCGGTGACGAGAGCCTCCGTCGTCGGGGTGCGCGCCTGCACCGCCGAGTCCAGCAGCGGCTGGTCCAGCCCGGCCACACCGTCGCCCTCGACGACGGCCTCGTACACCTCGGAGGTGCCCAAGGCCATCGATGCCGCGAGCAGCACCCCGGTGATGACGCCAACCAGCAACAGCCACCTCGGGGCGGCCCAGCCCCACAGCTTTTCGGCCCGGTCCACGACCCGGTGCGTCCCCGCCACCAGGGCCCGCCCCGCCGATGTGTCCCACCGGGTCAGGTCGCGCTGACCGACGTACTCGTCGTCGTCGTCGGGAACGTCCCTGCCGTGGCCGTCGGGCATGCGGGCGGGCCCGTCGGGCACGTGGCCGGTGGTGGAGCGCGGATCTGAAGGGACCATCGCCGCAGTCTCGTCCCGATGGCCGGTGGGAGCACCCCGGGGTGTGCGCCGGCCTTGTTCCCGGTGCCGTCGCCTCCTGTTTTGGGCGACGGAGCGGGTGGGCCTGCGCGTCCCGTCACCCGGCTTGGTCTGCAGCTCTGCCACGTGGGAAGGACAGGGCCAGGGACGCCCCGGAGAGAAGCATCGGCAGAGCCGGGACGCTGCGCATGAGGGCCAGCTCCTGCTGCCGGGTGGTGGCGCCGTCCAGGAAGTCCAGCACCCGGACCAGCGGGTTCTGCTCGAAGAGCTGGGGAAAGAACACCGTGCCGTCGACGCGGCCGGTCCGCAGACCGCGCAGCAGCACGCCGTCTATCCCGCGGTGCCGCGCCGGGTACGCCGGCGGTGGCTGCGGCACCTGGCCGGCCCGCAGCAGCGCCGCGACGCCGCGGGCCTGGCGGTGCATCGCCGCGAAGGTGTAGCCGGTGGAGGCACGCGTGGCCCCGCCGGCGGTACCGATCCGGAACACCCGGGCGCCCGCTCGCGTCGAGCACCGCGCGTCGGTCATGGGGATGGCGCCGGTCTCGGTGTGCTCGACGGTGCGACGGTGCTGCGGGCCGATCACCGTGTCGAGGTACGCCCCGAGTGCCGCGTCGTACCCGGCGTCGTCGAGCCGGCCGGGGGAGAACTCGGTGTACTCGACCAGCGCCCGGTCGGCGGCCAGCGGCAGGAAGTACCCGAAGGACAGGCCCTGTCCCGGCTGCGGCGTGCGCAGGTCCATCAGAACGGCCCGACCGGGGTCCAGTAGGGCGTCGGTGCGGACGATGACACCCCGGAAGTGCTGCAGCAGAGCGGTCCTGGCTCGTGGGGCCGGTTGCGGCGGAGTCGAGTCGAAGACCCAGGTCGCCTCGACCCGGCGCGTCACGGTGTGCACCTGGGCGACGCGCTCGCCGTCCAGCACCTGAGCCACCCGCTCGGGGACCCAGCGGACGACGACCCCGGCTGCGGGGTCGTCCACAGCACTGCGCACCGCCGCGTAGAAGGCGGCGCTGCGGACCATGCCATAACGCATGCCGGCCGCGGCGAGGTCCAGCTCGGTCCGGCGCCCAGGTGAGTGCACTACCAGGGAACTCCAGGAATGCTCCACCACCGGGGCGAGCACGGAGGTCGCAGTGTCGGCGGTGGGATCCGTGCGCTCCCAGTAGCACCAGGTGCGGTCCTGCGGGGTCAGCTGCAGCCGGTCGAGAGGGTCCACGACCACGACCTGCAGGCGCGGGCGACCGCCGGCCGCTCCCGCCAGCGCGTCCTGACGACGCGAACGGCACACCTGGAGCAGCAGGACCATCGCCGCACCCCCGCCACCGGCCAGGGCCAGGTCCGCGCGCATCAGCTCCACCGGCTGAGTGTGGCAGCGCGGACGGCCACAGCAACCATGGCGCTGACACTGGCGGGTGGTCGGGGGCAGTACGGTCTACCGGTGACCCCAACCTCCGGGACGTCGCGTCCCCACCATGACCAGAGCTGGGTCGCTCGCTACAGGCTGGCGCGGCCGACCATCTCCGAGGTCCTGCGGTCGAGGTCGTTCTCGGCCTGCCGCCGCACTGCGGAGTCGGTGGTCCAGGACCCCACGAAGCTGCGGGCGCTCGCCAGGCAGGTCAGGGCGACCGTCGGGCAGCCCGGTCCGCTGGACGCGGTCATCCCGCAGGTGCTGGCCTGCGAGCAGTTCCTCCTGCACCGCGCGGACGAGCTGTCCAGGGCAGCCTGGGTGTGGGCGATGGAGGGTGACACCGAGCTCGACCACCTCGGCCACCTGCCCGACCCCGACCCGCTGCCCGACGAGACCGGAGAGTCCGAGGCCGTCCGCTCACGCAGGCGCCTGCTGGTCGCGACCCTGCTGTACCTGGTGACGGTCGAGGACGTGGTCCCCGACGCCGGGGCAGGCGGCTACGTCGACGACGCCCTGCTCATCGCCTGGGTGGCCGGGGTGGCGGCGCGCGAGCTCTCCTCGTACGTGGACGATCCGGGCGGGTAGTGACTGCCCACGAACGTGACGACCTCACGCACCCGCAGTAGTGGTGGCAGCCCCGCCTCCTGCGGGGGCCCGGCGTCGAACACGGCGTAGGTTCGGGACACACACCATCTGCCGAGCACGGAGGAACAATGAGCCAGGCCGCCAGCGAGAACCCGATCCAGAACGTCACGTTTCCCAGCAACGGCTCGGCCGCCCACGGGTACCTGGCCCTGCCGCCGTCGGGTTCGGGCCCCGGTGTCGTGGTGATCCAGGAGTGGTGGGGTCTGACCACGCACATCGAGGACGTCGTCAACCGGTTGGCCGCGGAGGGCTACGTCGCCCTGGCGCCGGACCTCTACGGCGGGCGCACCACCCACGACGGCGAGGAGGCCGCTTCGCTCTCGCAGGCGTTGCCCGAGAACCAGGCGGCCCGCGACCTGGGCGGCGCGGTGGACTTCCTGACCGGCCACGAGAGCGTGACCAGCTTGACCGTGGGAGCGGTGGGCTTCTGCATGGGCGGCGGCTTCGTGCTGACCCTCGCCGCGCAGCAGGGCCCCAAGGTGAGCGCAGCCGTGTCGTTCTACGGGGTGATGGGCGGGGCCTCGCCGAACTTCAGCGACCTCACCGCCCACGTCCAGGGCCACTTCGGCACGCAGGACACCTTCACCCCGCCGGCCGCCGCCAAGGAGCTCGCCGCACAGGTCGAGACGGAGAGCGGCCGGCGGCCCGAGATGCACTTCTACGACGCCGGTCACGCGTTCTTCAACGACGAGAACCTGCTCGGTACCTACGACCAGGGCGCCGCGGCCCTGGCCTGGGACCGGACGCTGGAGTTCCTGCACAGGCACGTGCGCTGAGACCCGGCGTGAAGCCGGCTGCCCGCTGGGCAAGACTGGCGCCATGAAACCGGCTCCGCACGTCCCCGCCCCCGACCGCTACGAGTCCATGACCTACCGCCGCAGCGGCCGCAGTGGACTGCGGCTGCCGGTCGTCTCGCTGGGCCTGTGGCACAACTTCGGCGACGACGTCTCGCTGGACTCCCAGCGCGCCACGCTCCGGCGTGCCTTTGACCTGGGCATCACCCACTTCGACCTGGCGAACAACTACGGGCCCCCGTACGGCAGCGCCGAGCAGAACTTCGGGACGATCTTCGCCCAGGACCTCCGTCCGTACCGCGACGAGCTGCTGATCTCGACCAAGGCGGGCTACGACATGTGGCCGGGCCCCTACGGAGACCTGGGGTCGCGCAAGTACCTGCTCGCCTCTCTGGACCAGTCGCTGGCGCGCATGGGCCTGGACTACGTCGACGTGTTCTACAGCCACCGCTTCGACCCGGACACCCCGCTCGAGGAGACGATGGGAGCGCTGGACCAAGCCGTCCGCTCCGGTCGGGCGCTGTACGCGGGCATCTCCTCGTACTCGGCACAGCGCACGGCCGAGGCGGCGGCGATCCTGCGCGAGATGGGTACGCCGTTGCTGATCCACCAGCCCTCGTACTCGATGCTGAACCGCTGGGTCGAGGAGAGCCTGCTGGACACCCTGGAGACCGAGGGCGTGGGATGCATCGCCTTCTCCCCGTTGGCGCAGGGCCTGCTGACCGACAAGTACCTGCAGGGAGTGCCGCAGGGCTCGCGGGCGAGCCAGGGCAAGTCGCTGTCGACCGACCTGCTGACCGAGCAGACCCTCGACCACGTCAGGGCCCTGAACGAGATGGCGGACGGACGTGGCCAGTCACTGGCCCAGATGGCCCTGGCCTGGGCGCTGCGCGACGCGCGGGTGACCTCGGTGCTGGTGGGGGCGAGCAGCGTCCGCCAGCTGGAGGCCAACGTCGGGGCGCTAGAGAACCTGGACTTCACCGACAACGAGCTGGCGGCCATCGACCGGGACGCCGTCGAGGCCGGCATCAACCTCTGGAAGCCCTCCAGCGACGGCTGAGCGGTGCGCGGGCGGACCTGCCGGTCAGCTACGGCGCCTCGTTGTCACTCAGCAGCTGCAGCACTCAGCCGCTGCAGCACGCCGGCGAACACCTCGTCCAGCACCCGCAGCTGCTCGGGGCTGACGCCTTGAAAGAGGTTGGCCCGGACGGTCCGCACGTGGCCGGGCGCGGTCGCCACCACGACGTCCCAGCCCGCGGCCGTCAGGACCGCGCGGTTGCCGCGCCGGTCCGTCGGGTCCTTCTCCCTGCGCACCCAACCGCGCTCCGCGAGGCGGTCGACGGCGTGCGAGAGCCGGCTGGGCGAGGAGCTGACGAGCTCGGCCAGCTCAGTCATCCTGAGGCTGCGTGCGGGAGCCTCGGAGAGCATGGCCAGAATGATGTAGTACGTGTGCGGGAGGCCTGACTCCTCCTGCATCTGGCGCTCCAGGGCAGCGTGCAGCTGGCGCGACACGGCGAGGTAGGCACGCCAAACCCGTTGTTGGTCCTCATCCAGCCAGTCGTCCCGCGAGTGCGCCACAACCTCCCCCTTCGCCCGCACACCGTACAGGTGAGTCCGGCCACATCCCTTGACCCGGGCGGTGCCCCACCTGTCGGATGGGCCCGGCCGCCCGACCGCGGGCGCCGGTGCCCGACCAAGGAGCTCGCATGTCCCCCAGCCTTTCCGGCACGACGATCATCATGTCCGGCGGCAGCAGGGGCATCGGCCTGGCCATCGCGCTGCGGGCCGCCCGAGACGGCGCCAACGTCGCCCTGCTGGCCAAGACCGCCGAGCCGCACCCCGCGCTGGAGGGGACCATCTTCACCGCCGCCAAGCAGATCGAGGAGGCAGGGGGGCGGGCGCTGCCCATCGTCGGGGACGTGCGCGACGACGCGTCCGTCGAGGCGGCGGTGGCCCTGACGGTCGAGACCTTCGGCGGTATCGACATCGTGGTGAACAACGCCTCCGCGATCGACCTGTCACCCTCCACTGTGATCCCGATGAAGCGTTACGACCTGATGCAGTCGATCAACGCCCGCGGGACGTTCCTTCTCTCCCGCACCGCGATCCCCGCGCTGAGGAGGTCCGCGAACGCGCACGTGCTGACGCTCTCCCCGCCGCTGAACCTGAACCCGCGCTGGGCCGGAGGGCACCTGGCCTACACGATGGCCAAGTACGGTATGAGCCTGGTGACGCTCGGGCTGGCCGAGGAGCTCAAAGGCGACGGCATCGCAGCGAACTCGCTCTGGCCCCGGACCTTGATCGCCACGGCCGCCGTGCAGAACTTGCTCGGTGGGGACGAGGCCATGGCGCGGGCGCGGACCCCGCAGATCGTGGCGGACGCGGCGCACGTGGTGCTCACCTCCCCGGCTCGGGAGCTCACCGGCCAGTTCCTGATCGACGACGAGGTGCTCGCCGGCGTGGGGGTGCACGACCTTTCCGGGTACCTCGGCCGCGGTGCCACCGAGGAGACGCTGGCGCCCGACATCTTCCTCGACTGACCCCCACCCCACCGCCCCCCGGGGCCCGGCACTTTCGGGGGAGAGCGACGCCTCAAAGTCGTCCCGGGGGCGCTTACCCCCGAAAGTGCCCCCCCGCGGGGGGGACGCTCAGCCGCGGGCGAGGTGGCGCGCGATGACCATGCGCTGGATCTGGTTGGTGCCCTCGAAGATCTGCATCACCTTGGCCTCGCGCATGTAGCGCTCGACCGGGAAGTCCCGGGTGTACCCGTAGCCACCGAGCACCTGCACCGCGTCGGTCGTCACCTTCATGGCCGCGTCGGTGGCCACCAGCTTGGCGATCGAGGCCTGCCGGCTGAACGGCCTGCCCAGGTCCTTCAGACGGGCGGCGGACAGCACGGTGGCACGGGCGGACTCGACGGCAGCGGCCATGTCGGCCAACAGGAAGCCCAGCCCCTGGTGGTCGATGATCGCCTTGCCGAAAGTCTGCCTCTCCTTGGCGTAGGCCACCGCGTCCACCAGCGCGCCGTGCGCCAGACCCACTGCGACGGCGGCGATCCCGAGCCGGCCGGAGTCCAGGGCAGCCAGGGCGATCGGGAGCCCCTGCCCCGGCGCGCCCACCATCCGGTCGTCGTCGACGAGGCAGTCGTCGAAGTTCACCAGGGTGGTGTGGTCGCAGGCCAGCCCCATCTTCTTCTCCGGCGCCCCGAACGACAGTCCCGGGGCATCCGAGGGGACCACGAAGCAGGAGATGCCCTTGGTCTTGTCCTCGGAGGTACGCACGAACGAGGTGTAGTAGTCGGCGTGGCCGCCGTGCGAGATCCACGCCTTGACGCCGTTCAGCCGGTGACCGCCCCCGTCAACGGGCACGGCCTTGGTGGTCATGGCGGCGGGGTCGGAGCCGGCGTGCGGCTCGGAGAGGCAGTAGGCGCCCAGCAGCTCACCCCCGAGCATGTCCGGCAGGTACCGCTGCTGCTGCTCCTCGGAGCCGAAGGCGACCAGCGGGAACGCGGTCAGTGCGTGCACGCTGACCCCGACCCCGATGCTGGCCCAGCGGCTGGCAAGGATCTCCAGCACGTGCAGGTACACCTCGTAGGGCTGCCCGCCTCCGCCCAGATCCTCCGCGTAGGGGAGACCGAGCAGGCCAGAGCGTCCCAGCAGGGTGAACACCTCGCGCGGGAACCGCTCCTGCGCCTCGTAGGGAGCCGCGCGCGGCGCCAGCTCCTTGTCGGCTATCTCGGTGGTGAGGGCCAGCAGGTCCTCCGCCTCCGGGGTGGGCAGCACGCGCTCGACCTTCACGACGCCTCCTTCGCACAGGGGCCGGATCCTCGTGAGCCCGGCGCGCAAGTACCGTATCCGGCGCAGCAGGACGCACCCGAGCACGAGGAGACCCGCACGTGAACATCGACGGATCGTCAGCCCTGGTCACGGGTGCAGGCAGCGGTCTCGGCCGGGCCACCGCCGAGGCCCTGGCTGCAGCCGGGTCCGCCGTGGTGATCGCCGACCTACCCTCCTCCCCGGGCCAGCAGGTGGCAGACGACCTGACCGCCGCCGGGCACACGGCCACGTTCGTCCCCACCGACGTGACCGACGAAACTGCCGTGCAGGCCGCTGTGGATGCGGCGTCGGCGCTGGCTCCGCTGCGCGTGGTCGTCAGCTGCGCCGGGGTCGCCACGCCGGGCAAGGTGCTCGGACGCAAGGGCCCGCTGCCGCTGGCTGCCTTTGACACCGTGGTGCGGGTGAACCTGCTCGGCACCTTCAACGTTCTCCGGCTGGCCACCGTGGCGATGAGCCAGACCGAGCCGGTCGACGGCGAGCGCGGCGTGATCGTGAACACCGCCTCCGCCGCGGCCTACGACGGGCAGGTCGGGCAGGCCGCCTACTCGGCGTCCAAGGGCGGGGTGGTGGGGATGACCCTGCCCATCGCGCGTGAGCTGGCGAGCCACCTGATCCGGGTCATGACGATCGCGCCAGGGCTGTTCGAGACACCCATGCTGTCCGGTCTGCCGCAGGAGGCACAGGACTCCCTCGGCGCGCAGGTGCCGCATCCCTCCCGTTTGGGTCGTCCCGGCGAGTTTGCTGCGCTGGTGCGGCACATCGTGGAGAACCCCATGCTCAACGGCGAGGTGATCCGCTTGGATGGGGCGATCCGGATGGCTCCCCGCTGAGGCGGTCGAGCGATACCGGCCAGAACGCCGGTGCTAGCATTGCTAGCACGTAGTGTTCTCAGGAGACGCCCATGGCCACCATCACCGTCCGCAAGCTGGAAGAAGCGGTGCAGCGCAAGCTCAAGCGACGTGCCGCCGAGCACAACCGGTCCATGGAGGCTGAGGCGCGGGCGATCCTCACTGCCGCGGTAGCGGACGAGGGTTTCCTGCCGGCCTGGTTGGTTGCAACCGCGCAGCTGCGCGGTGAGGATCTGCCGATTCCGCGTCGATCCCAGGCGCGATCGCTCGACCTGTGATCGTCCTCGACACCAACGTGCTCTCCGAGCCGCTCAAGGCCCGCCCGGATTCATTGGTCCTCGAGTGGATGGCGAACCTGAGCGGAGAGGTCGCAGTGACGGCCATCAGTGTGGGTGAGCTTCTCACCGGGGCAGGAAGGCTGGCTCCAGGGCGCCGACGGACCGGTCTTCTTGAGGCGATCGAGCAGACCCTGACGGCGTTTGCCGAAGCTGTTCTCCCCTACGACGGCGCAGCCGCGCGAGCGTACGCGCAGATGCAGGGGTCGAGACGGCAGGGGGGGTCCCCGCTGCGCGTGGAGGACGGCATGATCGCTGCCATCTGCTCAGTCCAGGACGCGGGACTGGCGACGCGCAACATCAAGGACTTCGACAACCTCGGCCTTCGGTTGGTCGACCCCTGGGCCACTCAGGGATGAGAACGCGAGCGTGGCCCCTCGCGCCACGGCGTCTTCCGCCGCGACGCCGGCTCAGCGACCGACGGCCTCGGTGACGTCCCGGATGCGGCGCACCGCCAGATCGGTGACCAGTCGCGCCCCGGTGGACAGCACGGCGTCCTTGCGGTGCACCACCGCGATGGTGGTGTGCAGCCGAGGCCGCAACGGGACCCCTCCCACGTCCGGCGCCAGCCGTGGACCCAGCTCGGCCAGAACCCCCCGCTCGACGACCGAGTCGGCCAGACCCGCCGCCACCAGCTCCACTGCCGTCTCGACGTCCTCGACCTCGATGCGAGTGCTCAGCGTCTGACCCGCCTCCTGGACGAACCGGTACAGCGCCACGCGGACTGAGTCCTGCGTGCGCCACGTGGTCTCCGGCAGCACCAGCTGCGCCGCGGCCAGCGTCCGAGCCGTGACCGGGGCGCGCAGCCTCTTTGGGTCGGCGCTGATATAGACCAGCTCTTCCCTGGCGACCGGCCTGATGGTCATTCCCTCGTCGTCGATGGGCAGCGAAATCATCGCCGCCTCCAGGCGTCCGCGGCGCAGGTCCTCCACGACCTCGGTCGAGTTCTGGCCGATCAGCTCCACCCGCAGACCGGGATGGCGCTCGAGCACGTCGCTGATGAGCGCTGCTCCCATGTAGAGGCGTGCGGTGCCGAAGATTCCGAACCGGACGGTACCGGTCTCCAGGGCCGTCACCGACGCGACCGCCGCCTGCGCCTGCGCCGCCGAGGCCAGGGTCCGCTGTGCGTGCGGCAGCAGCGCAGAGCCGGCCTCCGTGGGGAGCACGCCGCGTCCGGTGCGGGTGAACAGCTGTGCGCCTACGCTGCGCTCCAGCAGGCGGATCTGCTCCGACAGCGACGGCTGGGAGTACCCCAGCTCGAAGGCCGCCGCGGTGAAGGACCGCTGCTCGCACGCGGTGACGAAGCAGCGCAGCTGGTGCAGGGACAACATAGGCACAGCCTATGACCGCGACAGACAACATGCTCTACCCCGATGGCTTGCCGTTGCCTATCCTTTTACTCAGAGCGAACGGATCAGCCGGTTCGCCAGGAGGGAGCATCATGTTCGACGCCGTCTGCACCAGCTGCCAGCGCAGGGAGCTCATCTTCCCGGCCCAGGTCCTCAGCATCCACAACGAGCCGGGCGGCATCAGCGTGAGCTTCCGGTGTGGCAAGGGCCACGTCGGCCGCTGGGCCAGCAGCCAGTAATTCGGTCGCGCCCCCTGCGTCAGGGAGGTCCTACAGCCGTGATGAGTCCTCGCCCGGTGAGTTTCGCCAGTCCCCCTTGGTTCGAATTCGAGAGCTGAGACTGAACCCTTCGTCGGCGATGCGCGGTGAAGACCCGACGCCCTGCTGGCGGTCCCGGGGAGTTCGGCGAGCAAGACCGTCATGGCAACGGCTGGGCCGGATAGCTTGGCATGCCAAGTCCTCAACGTCGTTGAAGAGAAGGACGCAACCACGCCACTCGGGACCATGCTCGGTCGTTGTTGCACCTGGCCACTGCAGCCACAGCACGCACCGCCAGATCGCACACTTCCTCATCCATGTCGACCCCTCGCCTCTGACCGACGTGGGCGCCGCTGCATACGTCAGGGCGGCGCTGGCTCCAAGGAAACATTCCCTTCTTATAGTAATCACTGCTATAGTATGGACATGTCCAACCGTGGCCAGACGCTGCTCGAAGTCCTGAAAGAGACCAGCACGACGCAGTCACTGCTGTCGCGCATGAGTGGCGTGCGACAACCCAGCATCAGCCAGTACATCTCCGGGCGTATCGAGATGAGCGACGAGATGCTGGACCGGCTGCTGTCCTGCTTGGGCTACCGGTTGGAAGTGATCAGGCGTCCGGTCAAGCCTCAGCTCGGCCACTCCCCGGAGCGCTCATGGCGACTCCATCGCCAACTCTCGACGCACCTGACACCTACGACCCTGGATCAATGGCGCCCGATCCTCGAGCGAAACCTTCAGCGACTGCGCGTTGGCACACAAGGACAGCCCCACCTGCGCAACTTGGACCGGTGGCAGCACCTGATCGAAAGCAGTGACCTTTCAACCCTTCGACGGGCCATGACGGGGCTTGACGCGGACTCCGTTCAGATGCGGGAAGTGTCCCCTATGGGCGGACTGCTGCCGCAGGAAGAGCGGTCCAAGGTCTTGGCGCTGGCAAGGTGATGAGGCGAGACCAGCTCGAGCATGCGATCAGGACGGCCTGCCAGATCATTGAAGCTCGTGCCGTCATCGTGGTTGGTTCACAGGCGATCCTGGGCTCCTACCGAGAGGAGGAACTCCCGCCGGCAGCCACGATGTCGGTCGGAGTGGACATCCTTCCCATCGCCGACACCGCTGAAGAGACTGCCCGACTCGCGGACCAGATCGAGGGTGTAGCTGGCGAGTGGTCCTCCTTCGAGGATGAGCACAGTTTCAGCATCGACGGGGTCGACCTGACGACTGCCATCCTGCCGGCAGGCTGGCGGGACAGGTTGGTCGAGGTGCAGAACCTCAACACAGCCCCACCGTCTGGGACTCCCCAGTTCGCCGGGTTGTGCCTGGACAAGGAGGACCTCTGCGTCGCCAAGCTTTGCGCCTTCCGCGAGAAGGACCGGAACTTTGTAGGCGCGCTCCTTGACGCCGGCCTCGTCGACGCCGAACTCATCGCCACCCGCCTGCACACCGTCCCGGAGAACCAGCTTGCCACCATCGAACATGCACGCGAGTGGCTCTCTGCTCGGATCTGAGGCTTCTGTGGCCATCACGGCCAAGACCGCCCCCACCAGACGGTCCATCCCTGCGTCCTCCCACTCGATCGAGATCGGCTCGGAGTACCCGATCGCCGTCAGGGTCCGGAAGCAGTCCTCCCAGGCGACGTCCCCGTGACTGGTCGAGACGAAGTCCCAGCCACGCCTCGGGTCTCTCCACGGCAGGTGCGAGGACAGGCGCCCACCCCGGCCGTTGCCGACCTTCATGCGCGTGTCCTCCCAGTCGACGTGGTAGATGCGGTCGCGGAAGTCCCAGAGGAACCCGACCAGGTCGATCTGCTGCCAGACCACGTGACTCGGGTCCCAGTTCAAGCCAAAGGCCTCCCGGTGCCCGATGGCCACCAACGTGGCGTGGGTGGTCCAGTAGTCGTAGGCGATCTCACCGGGGTGCACCTCGTGGGCGAACCGGACCCCCACCTCGTCGAACACGTCGAGCACCGGGTTCCAGCGCTCGGCGAAGTCGGCGTAGCCCGCCTCGATACGGGCGGCCGGCACGGGCGGGAACATCGCCACGTACTGCCAGCTCGAGGAACCCGTGAACCCGACGACGGTGTCGACGCCGAGCGCAGCCGCCGCACGTGCGAGGTGGTCTACGGACGCTCGCTGCCGCTGGCCACCGGTTCGCTGCGCATCTTCGCCTCGCGGGCCGGCGAGCAGGCCGGAGTGCTCGGCGCCGCCACCATGGTGGTGCAGAACGTGCTGTCCGCCGAGGAGGTGGAGGCGCGGGTCAGCGCGCTGCGTTGACAAGGATCGGCGCGCACGAGGATCGACGGCCCGGGTCTGGCGTGACAGCCTGGTCCGCATGACCAGGTACGTGGCGTTGCTGCGAGGCATCAACGTCGGGGGCCGCATGAAGCTGCCGATGGGCACCCTGCGCGAGGTCGCCGAGGGCATCGGCTACAGCCAGGTGAGCACCTACATCGCCTCGGGCAACCTCTTCCTCGAGGCGGGCGCGGCCTCACCCAGAGCCGTCGAGACGGCGCTGCACGTGGCTCTGCTCGAGCACACCGGGCTGGACCTGACGGTGGTGGCGCGCACGCGTGCACAGCTGCAGGCCGTCGTGGCGGCCAACCCCTTTCCCGACGCCGAGCCAGGGCTGATGCACGTCTCCTTCCTCACCGGGCTGCCGACCGCCGCAGGGACCACGGCGTTCCAGGACGAGATGGACCGGCATCCTGAACGGGCTGTGGTGATCGGGCAGGAGGCCTACATTGACTACGTCAACGGTGCCGGACGGACGAAGATCAGCTGGGACCGGGTGGCACGGGCGATGGGCGTCCAGGGCACCGCCCGCAACTGGCGCACCGTCCTGACCCTGCTGGACAGGCTGAGCGCCGAGACTGCGTGAGGTCTTCCGGCTAGAGCGTCTTGGCGTAGCTTCGGGATCTGGGCTCGCACTGGTAGTGGCCGAACCCGGTGATCCGGCGGTATCCGTGCGACTCGTACAGCGCGATCGCTTCGGGCTGCTCCAGACCCGTCTCCAGCAGCACCCGTGCGTACCCGAGCTGACGAGCCCTGTCCTCGACTGCTGCCAGGATCAGCCGCGCGAGCCCCCTGCGGCGGTGGCCGGGGCGCACGTACATCCGTTTCAGTTCGACGTCCGCCTCGTCCGCCGGACGCAGGCCCACGCACCCGACGGACTCCCCGTCCAGCACGGCCACCAGGAAGACCCCTGTCGGCGCGGTGAACTGCAGGGGATCGACCGGCGACACGTCCGGTCCCCCGTAACGCTCGGTCAGCTCCTTTTGCAGCTCGTCGATGAGGACCGCTGTGGCGTCGTCGCCGTACCCGGCGTCCAGGAGCTCGAGCTGCACGATTACAGCATGCTCCAGCCACTGGCGCCTGAGCAGCGTGGGGTGCACTGGTCGAGACGGCGGGTCCGGCCGCCGTCAGGCTTTGAGCAGGACGTCGCAGAAGCGGGTGACGCTCAGGACGGCGTCTGCTTGCACTTCTTGGCCGTCGAGTTTGGGGTGGTCGAGCAGTGACCTGGTCGGCGTAGATACGGGGCCGGGGTGTGACCTGCAAGAGCACGGCGCCAGAGGTCGCGCCGCGCCGACCTACGCCGTCATGAGCGCAGCGGATTCCGAGAGCGCATGAAGCCGGTGCGCCACCCGCTCCCGACGTGGCGGTGCTGCGGCTCGTCTGCTCGAGGCCCGCGCCAGCAAAATCGAGGAGTTCTTCCGCAACGGCTGCCTGCGACCCCCCTTTGCCAGCGCGATCACATCCTGGCGATCTGCGAGCAGGCGACGATCGTCGTGCCACTCGGGCTGCGTCAACGCCCCGACTTCGCCCCCCTCCACGTCGACCGAGGGGCGCTGGGGTGGGCGCCCTGACCGGGTTCGTCCTGGCGGTCGAGATCGGCGACTGGCACCGGTTCACCAGCAACACCATCGGCTCCTTCGTAGGGCTGGTCCCCTGCGAGCACCAGGGCAATTCACGAGCGCAGGGATCGATCGCCAGGACCGCCAAACCCCAGGTGCGTCGGCTCTTGATCGAGGCCGCCTGGCACCACCGCCGGCGGGGGACGTCGGCCCGGAAGTCGATGTCCTGCAGCTGCGGGTAGAGGACGGCGAAGACGTCCAGGAACGCCGGGACCATGTGCAGCTGCAGGAGCAGCGTGTGCTCAGGGACGAAGAGGTTCTCCGAGAAACCGGCGGCCCCTTCGTCGTTGGCGCTGTGGTCGTAGGAGTGGACGTCGGTCTCGTAGGCCAGGGCGGGCTCGTAGTCCAAGACGTCCGCCGTCCAGAGCTCCTATGCCGGAGCGAATCGTCTACAGTTAGTGTTATCTATGTACACTTCAGTCAGGCCCCAGGACGGAGGAAGCCATGACGCTAGTCCAGCTGGGAGCGGACGGCCAGCCTCGCTCGAGGAGCAGTCTGCACAGGGCGGCGAAGTCCGGCCGGGTCCACAGGATCGCCAGGGGGCTATACCTGCCCTCAGACGCGCCGCCCGCCGACTGGGAGTGGCTGGAAGCGGCAGCCCGCCGAACGGACGCCACCATCTGCCTGACATCGGCCTTGGCGTACTACGACCTGACCGACACCATCCCGGATGCCTTGGACGTCGCCCTGCCCCGCGGCGCCCGCCGGCCTGCCACGAACGCCGCGATCCGCTGGCACCTGTTCGACGCCGCGACGTTCGAGCTCGGTCGCCAGACGATTCCGGTCCCAGGCGCCTGCGCGGCCCTGAGCATCGGCATCTACTCCGCTGAACGCTGCATCGCCGATGCCTTCCGGCTGCGCGGCAGCCTCGGGTACGAGCTCGGCCGCGACGCCCTGCGCGAGTGGCTACGCAGCGGCGGCAAACCTACTGCCCTGATGCTGATCGCCAACCGGCTCCCCAGGGCCAAGCAACCCCTGCTGGACGCGCTGCAGGTGCTGACGTGACCACAGGTGAGGCCGTCTTCCATCGCCTCCAGCAGCTCGCCCGTGTGCAACGGACCGAGACCGGGCAGCTCGCTGCCACCAGCGAGTTCCTGACGCGCCACTGCTTGGAATCGTTCTTGGACCGCCTGACCCGCACCCAGCATGGGCGGGACTTCATCCTCAAGGGCGGCATCCTGCTCGCGGTGTACGGAGTCCGCCGCGCGACCAAGGACGTCGACGCAGAAGCAGTCAGCGCCAACGTCACTGCAGCACATTTGAAGCAGGTCGTGCACGACATCGCCGCCATCAGCATCGACGACGGGGTCGCGTTCGACATGGACTCCATCACGGTCCACCAGATCCGGGAAGCCGCCGACTACCCCGGACTGCGCGTCAAGGTGCGGGCCTCGGTCGGTGCCTCTCCGATCACCGTGACCTGGGACGTCTCCGCCGGAGACCCCGTCGTTCCCGCTCCACGGCTGGTGTCGGTCCCCCGCGTCCTCGGCGAGCCGATCCAGATGCTCGGCTACGCACCGGAGACCACGGTCGCCGAGAAGGGCGTGACCATCCTGGAACGAGGCACCACCAGCACCAGATGGCGCGACTACATCGACATCGTCCGGCTGGCAGAAGATCACGGCCTCAATCCAGACCTGCTCCTCGAGGCCGCACAGGCCGTGGCCAGGTACCGCGGCGTCACACTGACCCCCATCACCAGCGTCATCGCCGGCTACGGCGCGATCGGCCAGGCAAAGTGGGCCGCCTGGCGACGCAAGGAGAAGATGGAGCACCTCAGCGAGCCGGACTTGGACGCCCAGATGGCACGGGTCGCCGCGATCCTCGATCCCGTGTTCTCCGCAGGCCCGGCCGACGACATCGACGACTCGCGCAATCCGCACCCCGACATCCGGGGCTGACCACGGCCCGGACTCGCGCGACTGACGCACACGAACGCGTCCGCGTTGGACGCCTCGACTTCTCACAGATCTTCTAACGAACGACCTGGCAGGGGCTGCTCTGGGCCGGCACACCCTGGTCTCGGTGCAGGCCCTTTCACCCCTGTGACCTGCACAAACATCTCTGGCACAAGACATCTCGGCACGGGCCAACACCGACCAGCTATGACTCATAATTCGCCGGTCGTGGGTTCGAGCCCCACCTGCCCCACCGCGTTCGTGCAGGTCAGAGGTGCAACTTCTGACGTTACGACGTCACCCAGAATCCGCTGCGGTCGTACGAGTTGGAGGGCAGACCGATCCGAGCCTTCTGACGGGCGTATGGCGCTCACCTAGCGGGTAGTAGACAGTGGACAAGAACCCCGCGATCTCGACGAGGTCGCCGTGTCGCCCAGCGGGCCCCTTCCGCGCGGCACGACCCTCATGACGACGTTTCCCGGAGGCAAGCCGTGACCAACCTGGCCGACAACTTGACCCAAACCGCCGAGCAGTACGGGGACCGCCCCGCGATCAAGCTCGACGACCTGGTGCTGACCTACTCCGAGCTCCAGGACGGTGCCCGGCGCGTGGCGGCGCTCCTGAAGTCCAAGGGGGTGAGGTCCGGAGACCGGGTCGGTCTGGTGATGCCCAACGTGCCGCCGTTCCCGGTGCTGTTCTACGGCGCCCTGGCCATCGGTGCTGTGGTCGTGCCGATGAATCCGCTTCTCAAGGGCCGCGAGGTGAAGTTCTACCTCGAGGACTCGGGCGCCTCCATCGTCTTCGCCTGGAAGGACATGGCCGAGGAGGCCGGCAAGGGCGCCTCGGCCGTCGGGATCGAGTGCGTCGAGGTCGGTCTCGACTTCGCCGAGGTGCTCGGCCGGCACGACCCCGACGATGAGGTCGTGGACCGCCAGGACGACGACACCGTGGTGCTCCTCTACACGTCCGGCACCACCGGCCAGCCCAAGGGCGCGGAGCTGACCCATCACAACATGAGCACCAACGCCGCGACCAGCGCCGAGACGCTGGTCGAGCTCACCGAGGAAGACGTCGTGATGGGTTGCCTCCCCCTCTTCCACGTCTTCGGCCTCACCTGCGGGCTCAACGCCTCGGTCCTCAAGGGGTCCTGCCTGACCTTGATCCCACGCTTCGACGCCGAGAAGGCGCTGGAGATCGTGGGTCGGGACCACGTCACCGTCTTCGAGGGCGTCCCGACGATGTACGCCGGCCTGCTGCACGCGAAGAGTGCCGGCACGGCCGACATGTCGAGCCTGCGCACCTGCATCTCCGGCGGGTCAGCGATGCCGGTCGAGGTGATGAAGAACTTCGAGAAGAAGTTCGACTGCATCGTGCTCGAGGGCTACGGCCTCTCCGAGACCTCCCCCGTCGCCTCTTTCAACCAGCCCGGCCAGGAACGCAAGCCGGGCTCAATCGGCACCGAGGTGCGCGGTGTGGAGATGAAGGTCGTCGGCGTCGACGACGAGGACGTCGCGCAGGGTGAAATCGGCGAGATCGTCATCAAGGGCGAGAACGTGATGAAGGGCTACTGGGGGCGCGATGAGGACACGGCCGAGGCGATCAAGGACGGGTGGTTCTATACGGGCGACCTGGCGAAGATCGATGAGGACGGCTACTTCTTCATCGTCGACCGCAAGAAGGACTTGATCATCCGTGGCGGCTACAACGTCTATCCCCGCGAGGTCGAGGAGGCGCTCTACGAGCACGAGTCCGTCGCCGAGGCGGCCGTCATCGGCATTCCCGATGACAGCCTGGGCGAGGAGGTCGGTGCCGCCGTCGCGCTGAAGCCCGGCGAGAAGGTCAGCGAAGAGGACCTGCGGGCGTTCGCGAAGGAGCGGTTGGCGGCGTACAAGTACCCCCGCGTCGTGTGGATCGTCGACGAGCTACCGAAGGGCCCCACCGGCAAGATCCTGCGGCGGAAGGTCAGCGCCCCGGAGGGAACGTCGAAGTGACTACTGCAGCCGAGACCGAGCGTCCCCAGAAGACCGCGGCCAAGAAGTCCACGGCCAAGAAGTCCGCAGGCCCGAAGAACACGTCCCCGGCGACCAAGAAGAGTGCCGGGACCAAGAAGTCGGCGGGCTCCAGGAGCTCCGGCGCTGCCAAGAAGGCCGCCTCCGCCGACGCCGCACCCGAGCAGAGGGCCGAGCGCCGGATGCACGCCGAGGACGAGACGCAGGAGACGGCTGCAGTCTCGGCCAGCAGCGCGCTGGCTACCCCGCTCGACCTCCTGCTGGCCAACGCCAGCACCGGCCCCATCCGTCGATTCATCCCGGGGATGTCGGGGGTCAAGTTCACCGCCGGCCTCGTCCGTCACCCCCGGGTGGTCACCAAGCGCACGGCCGGACTGGCCTACGAGCTGACCCGGGTCGGCCTGGGCCGTTCGCGGCTGGCACCCGGTGAGAACGACCGCCGCTTCAGCGAGGAGGCCTGGGTCAAGAACCCAGTCTTCAGACGCACCCTGCAGAGTTACCTCGCCGTCGGCGAGGCGGCCCGCGGTCTGGTCGACGACGCCGGCCTCGAATGGGGTGACGACCAGCGGATGTCCTTCATCGTCGACAACCTGGTCGAGGCGGCAGCGCCCAGCAACAACCCGTTCCTGAACCCCAAGGTGATCAAGCGAACGATCGACACCGGAGGCGGCAACCTCGTTGCAGGTAGCCGGCGTTTCGTCAAGGACTTCGCCACCGCCCCGCGCGTGCCGTCGATGGTGGAGGCCGACGCGTTCGAGGTCGGTCGCGACATCGCGGTGACGCCCGGCGCCGTGGTGCTGCGCACCGATGTCTTCGAGCTGATCCAGTACACCCCGCAGACCCCCAAGGTTCGCTCGGTGCCGATGCTGATCGTGCCGCCGACGATCAACAAGTACTACGTGATCGACCTGGCGGAACAACGCTCGCTGGTGGAGTACCTCGTGCAGAGCGGTCAGCAGGTCTTCTGCATCTCCTGGCGCAACCCCGACGTGCGTCACGCCGACTGGGGCCTGGACACCTACGGCCAGGCGATCCTCGAGGCGATGAAGGCTTGCGAGGACATCACCAGACAGGACAAGTCCGCGATCTTCGGCATCTGCTCCGGCGGCATGATCGCCTCGATGGTGATGGCCCACCTCGCCGAGGTCGGTGAGCAGGACCGAGTCGCGGCGTACAGCCTGGCCGTGACCGTGCTCGACCAAAAGCGGGCGGGTGTCACCAGTGCGCTGCTCTCGCACAAGGCGGCAGCGGCCTCGACCCGGGCCTCGAGGGAGAAGGGGTATCTCGACGGGCGCATGTTGGCCGAGATCTTCGCCTGGCTGCGGCCCAACGACCTGATCTGGAACTACTGGGTGAACAACTACCTGATGGGTCGCGCCCCCAAGGCCTTTGACATCCTGTACTGGAACGCCGACCCGGTGCGGATGAGCGCCGCCATGCACCGCGACTTCATGGACCTCGCCATTCGCAACGCGTTGGTGGAGCCGCGGGCCGCGATGATGCTCGGCACCGAGGTCGACCTCGGCAAGGTCACGACCGACTCCTACGTGGTGGCCGGGATCGCTGACCACCTGTGCAAGTGGGAGTCCTGCTACCAGACCACCCAGCTCTTCAACGGCGACACCAAGTTCGTGCTCTCCACGAGCGGCCACATCGCCGCCATGGTCAATCCGCCCGGCAACCCCAAGGCCAGCTTCCAGACCTCACCCTCGGGTGGTGGACGCAAGGGCACCGACAACCCCGAAGACACCAAGAAGTGGCTGACCGAGGCGGTCAAGGTCAAGGGCAGCTGGTGGGACGACTGGGTGAAGTGGCTCTCGGCCCGCACCGGCGAGGAGCGCACCAAGCCGCGCAAGCTCGGCAACGCCACCTACCAGCCGCTGGACGAGGCCCCTGGCACCTATGTTCATGACCGCTGAGCACGCACGCTCGCTCGCCGACGACCACGTACGCAACGTCACGGTTCGAGGCATCACCGCTCGAGTATCGGTCCGGCCTGGTGTCGGCTCCTACACCGACAAGCCCCCTCTGCTGCTGTGCAACGGCATCGGCGTCAGTCTGGAGGCGCTGCAGCCGCTGGTCGAACAGCTGCACCCCGACCGCGGACTGGTGCGCTTCGACGTACCCGGCGTCGGCGGTTCGGCACTGCCCCCGTTTCCGTATCCCATAGCCGGGCTGGCTTCCTGGGTGACCGCGCTGATGGCGAAGCTGGGTCACCGTCGCTTCGACGTCTTCGGTCTCTCCTGGGGCGGCGGCCTCGCGCAACAGCTGGCGGTGCAGGCGCCGCGGCGGGTACGCCGGGTGGTGCTGGTCGCGACCGGCACCGGAACCCTGATGGTGCCCGCCCGCCCACGGGTGCTGAGGATCATGTCGACACCGCGACGCCACCGCGACCCTGCCTATGCGGCCAAGGTCGCGGCGCAGATCTACGGCGGATCGATGCGCACCCACCCCGCGCGCGGCGCAGCCCTGCTGCACGGCGCCACCCGCTCGGGTCCCAAGCGTGGCTACTACTACCAGCTGGCCGCCATGGTCGGCTGGACGAGCCTTCCGTTCCTGGGCCTCCTGCGGCAGCCGGCGCTGGTGATGGGCGGCGACGACGATCCGATCATCCCGGTCGCCAACCCGAAGATGCAGGCCGCACTGATCCCTCACTCGCAGCTGCACATCTACCATGGCGGACACCTCGGCATCCTGACCGAGGCAGACGAGCTCGCACCCATCATCGACACGTTCCTCGATGGTCACAGCCTGGATGGGACGAGCCTGGACGAGGAGAACCCCTCATGAGCGAACTCGAAGACATCGGACTCGCGGGCTCCCCCTCCTCCGACTTCCTCGGCTTCGAGCTGCTGCTCGGCGACGAGGACCGCGACCTGCTCAGCAGCGTGCGCGCGTTCATGACGCGCGAGGTCGAGCCTGTCATCAACGACTACTGGACCCGCGCGGCGTTCCCGCACGAGCTGGTGCCGGGCATCGCGAAGCTCGGCATCGCCGGCCTGGCGTACGACGGACCCGGCTGCCCGAACCGCGGGGCCCTGGTCGACGGCATGGTGGCGATGGAGCTCGGCCGCGTCGACCCGTCGATGGCCACCTTCATGGGCGTCCACGGCGGCCTGGCGATGGGCTCGATCAACCTCTGCGGCTCGGACGAGCAGCGCGAGCGCTGGCTGCCGGCGATGGCCCGGATGGAGCTGATCGGTGCGTTCGGCCTGACCGAGCCCGACGTCGGCTCGGCGATCTCGGCCGGTCTCGCCACGAGTGCCCGGCGCGAGGGCGACGAGTGGGTCCTGAACGGCGAGAAGAAGTGGATCGGCAATGCCGCGTTCGCCGACCTTCTCGTGATCTGGGCGCGCGACGAGGAGGACGAGCGGGTCAAGGGGTTCGTCGTCGAGAAGGGCACCGAGGGGATGACCTTCGACAAGCAGGAGGACAAGATCGCCCTGCGCGTCGTACAGAACGCCGAGATCCACCTCCACGACGTCCGCGTCCCCGAGGCCAACCGGCTGCAGAAGGCCGAGAGCTTCCGATCCACCTCCGACGTGCTGCGCGTGACCCGGATGAGCGTGGCCTGGCAGGCGGCTGGATGCGCGCGCGGCGCGTTCGAGCACGCACTGCGCTACACCAAGGCCCGCCAGCAGTTCGGTCGGCCGATCGCCTCGTTCCAGATGGTGCAGGACCTGCTCGTGAAGATGCTCAGCAACGTCACCGCCTCCACGGCCATGAACGTCCGGGCCTCGCAGCTGCAGGATGCGGGCCTGCTCAAGGACGAGCACGCCTCCCTGTGCAAGGCGCATGCGACCGTGCGGATGCGCGAGGCCGTGGGTTGGGCGCGCGAGGTCCTCGGCGGCAACGGCATCCTGCTCGAGCACCACGTGGGCCGCTTCGTCGCCGACGCGGAGGCGATCTACTCCTACGAGGGCACCCGTGAGATCAACACCCTGATCGTGGGACGGGCCATCACCGGCGAGAGCGCCTTCGTCTGACCCGAGCGGCTGGTCGCGGACGCCTCTCGTTAGGCCGTCGCGCTAGGCCCTGGCGCTAGGCCCTGGCGTTAGGCGCAGACCATGCCTCTATCCGCTCGCCCACCGGCAGTCAGTTCATATCGGCTGTCAGGTCGCAGCCACCACGTGCCGACAACCTGTCATGGAGAGCGCCAAAGCCACCGCGCACGCACGGCGCGGATCGCCTGCCGACCGCCGCCGCGCCCGGCTACCTGCTCTGCTCGCGGTAGATCTGGCTGCGATCTTCACGGCGCTGGTGTCCCAGACCCAGGCATCCTCGGGCGCTGGACGCCTGGCCGTGCTGGTGCTCGACGACGGTGGCCAGCTGCTGGCGGCCACCGCGGCGGCGATCTGGTGCTGGCTGGCCTCCCGCCGGGCTGACCCGAGACTGCGCCGGGGCTGGCAGCTGCTCAGCCTGGGCACCGGCTCGTGGGCGGCCGGACAGCTGGTCTGGTCCTACTACGAGGTGGTGGCGGGCCGCGAGGTGCCCTTCCCGTCACTTGCGGACCTGGGCTTCCTGACCTTTCCCCTGCTCAGCGCAGCCGGGCTGGTCGCCTGGCTGACCACCGCACACTCCACCCACCGCACCGTCGCTGCGGTGCTCGACGGCCTGATCATCGCCGGTGCGCTCATCACCTTGTCGTGGGCGACCACGTTGCAGGCTGTGTACCAGGCCGGCGGCCAGGACGCCGTGGCCCTGGCCCTGTCGATGGCCTACCCGCTCGGCGACGCGCTGCTGGCGACGCTGGTCCTAGTCGCCATGACGCGCGCGGTCAGCCGGCAGCGGGCCGTCCTGCTTGTGCTCGGGTGCGGGCTCGGGTCCCTGGCGCTGGCCGACAGCCTGTACGTGTACCTCACCGCCACGGGCGAGTACGCCTCCGGCAACGCCATCAGCGGTGGCTGGGTACTGGGCTTCCTGCTCATCGCGGCTGCCGCGTACGCCAGTGGGACCGCTCAGCACCGCCCCAGCCGTCCTGCGGACCTCACTCAGGACTCCGGGCTCGCCCTGTGGCTGCCTTACCTGCCCCTGCTTGTGGCCGAATCGGTCTTCGCGGTCCGGCTCCTGAACGGCAGCGAGGTGTCGCAGGCCGAGATCGTCCTGGCTCTCGGCCTCATCGCCCTGGTGCTGGCGCGACAGTTCCTGGTGCTGCGCGACAACCGCTCGCTCATGACGCAGCTGCGCGAGCGCGAGGCGGAACTGGCCCACGAGGCCTGCCACGACCCGCTGACGGGGCTGCCCAACCGGGTCCGCTTTCTGGAGCGGCTGCAGCAGCAGGCGCGTTCGCACGCCGACGACGGCGCGCCCTACGCGGTCCTGTACTGCGACCTGGACGACTTCAAGATCGTCAACGACACTCACGGGCACGCTGCTGGCGACACGCTGCTCAAGGAGGTCGCTACCCGGATGCTGAGGTGCACGACGGACTCCGACCTGGTCGCCGGCCTCGGAGGGGACGAGTTCGTCATCCTGCGCAGCGACCTGACCCAGTCGCCGGAAGCCCTGGCCGACATGATCGTCGAGGTACTGGGCCTGCCCGTCGCGCTGGAAGATCACGAGGTGTCCGTTGGTGTGAGCGTCGGGGTCGCTGTGCAGCGCCGGGTGCCGCCCGGGCACGCCGCCCCCGGGAACTCGGGCGCTGCTGACGCCGACGCGGCGGACACCGGCGCTGCTCACACGGACGGTGCGGATGTCCTCAAGCGGGCCGACACGTCCATGTACTTGGCCAAGGCCGGCGGCAAGGGTCAGCGCGTGGTGACGCCGGTCCGCGGGGCTTCCCGGGTGCCCGAGCAGCCGAACAGCCACACGCAGCCGTACTAGTCCGCGCAGCCCTACCAGTCCGCGCAGCCCTACCAGTCCGCGCAGGCACTGCCAGTCCGCGCAGGCACTGCCTCAGCGGACGCCGCGGGTCCTGAACTGGATGCTGATGCGCGGCCCAACGGGTCTGGCGGTCTTGGGGACCGCATGCTCCCACGTGCGCTGGCAGGAGCCGCCCATCACCAGCAGGTCGCCGTGGCCGAGCTGGTGCCGGATAGCCTCGCCGCCGCCGCGAGGACGCAGCAGCAGCGCCCGCGGTGCTCCGAGCGAGAGGATCGCCACCATCGTGTCCTGCGTCCTGGAGCGCCCGATGGTGTCCCCGTGCCAGGCCACCGAGTCGCGGCCGTCCCGGTAGAAGCACAGCCCAGCGGTCGCGAACGTCTCACCCAGCTCCTCGCGATAGTGCGCGTCGAGGGCCGAACGAGCCTGCGTCAACACGGTGTCCGGCAGCTGCTCGTCTTCGGCGTAGAAGCACAGCAGCCGGGGGACGTCCACGACACGGTCGTACATCTCACGGCGCTCGGCGTACCAGGGCACGTGCTCGACCAGGTGCGCGAACAGCTCGTCCGAGCCGCTCAGCCAACCGGGAAGGACATCGATCCATGCGCCCGGCGAGAGCTGGGTCCTGCGCAGCAGCGGCGCCAAGTGCGCCAACGACGGCACGCACGGCGAGTCCGCCGCTTCGTCCGAGGGACCGAGCGCATCGAACAGCAACGGCTGCAGGGCGACGCTCATCCGCCTACCGTACGCGTGTTCGAGGCCATGGTCTATTGCCTCGCGATAGCTACCAGCGGGAGATCTGGAAGTCCTTGAGGAAGCAGCCGTAGAGGTCGGTCCCTGCCTCCCCCTGGACGATCGGGTCGTACACGCGGGCCGCACCGTCCACCAGGTCGAGCGGGGCGTGGAACCCCTCATCGGCCAGCCGCACCTTGGTGAAGTGCGGTCGCTCGTCGGTGATCCAGCCGGTGTCTACGGCGGTCATGAGGATGCCGTCCGTGCAGAACATCTCGGCCGCGCTGGTGCGGGTCAGCATGTTGAGCGCCGCCTTGGCCATGTTGGTGTGCGGGTGCCCAGGGCCCTTGTAGCCGCGGCCGAAGACCCCTTCCATGGCCGAGACGTTGACCACGTACGTGCGCCGCGCCGGGCTCGCCGCCATCGCCGAGCGCAGCTTGCTGATGAGGATGAAGGGAGCCGTCTGGTTGCACAGCTGTACCTCCAGCAGCTCCATCGGGTCCACCTCGTCGACCACCTGCGTCCAGGAGTTCATGGTGTGCAGATCTGGCACCAGGCCGCCGGCATCGATCGCCGTACCGGCGTGGTGCCGTTCCAGCGAGGCCGCCCCGGCCAGCAGCGACATGCCGCTGATGTCCTTGCCGGACAACGACTCGGGCAGGTGCGGGGTGGGGTGCTGCGACAGCGAACCGGCCAGCGCCGCCGGGTGCGCGTCGCTCACCCGGTCGAAGCTGAGCAGCTCGGGCAACGGGCCGTCGGGCAGCGGCTCCGCCTCGGCCGCCGCCAGCGGCGCGTAGGCGCCGGGCGAGCGTCGCACCGTCTGCGCGGCGTTGTTGATGAGGATGTCCAGCGGGCCGGCGGCGATCATGGTGTCGGCGAGTGCGACCACCTGGGCGGGGTCGCGCAGGTCGATGCCCACGATGCGTAGCCGGTCGAGCCAGTCGGGGCTGTCATCGAGCGAGGCGAACCTGCGCGCCGCGTCGTTCGGGAACCGGGTGGTGATGGTGGTGCGGGCGCCGTCCCGCAGCAGCCGCAGGGCGATGTACATGCCGATCTTCGCCCGGCCACCGGTGAGCAGCGCACTGCGCCCGGTCAGGTCGGTACGGGCATCGCGCTTGGCGTGGCTGGTGGCCGCGCATTCCCGGCACAGCTGGTGGTAGAACGCATCCACCACGGTGTACTCCTGCTTGCAGATGTAACAGGGGCGGGGCTTGAGGTACTCCCCTGCGGTGGCTCCGCGAACGTTGGAGACCAGCGCGATGCCGGCCGTCTCGTCGTCTATGCGCTGGGGTGATCCGGTCGCGGTCGCGGCCACCACGGCCCGGTCGGCCTCGGAGATCGTCAGGCGCCGCTCGTCGCGTCGGTTCTTCTTGTACGACTTGTAGATGCTCGCGGTGCCGCGGCGCACGCTTACGGCGTCGGGGTGCTCGGGTGGCAGCTGCTCGACCCGCGCCAGCACGGCCATGCACAAGGCCAGGTCCTGCGGATCGACCCTGCCGTCGACCAGCGGGGCCGGATCGGGACGCGGGACGGGGTTGGGACGGTGCGGGCGCTGCGCGTTCACCGCACAAGGGTAGGTGGCGCACACGTCCGACCTGCGACAGGCTCGGGACATGCAGCGGCTCGACCCCCTCAGTGCCCCGGTGCCACCCCTCGCCGCCCTGAGGCGGATCGGGTACCTGCTGGAGCGCGAACGAGCCAGCAGCTACAAGGTGGAGGCCTTCCGCGGTGCGGCGACGTCCTTGGCGCAGCTCGACCCCGACCAGGTGCGACAGCGCGCCGCGAACCGTTCCCTGACCGACTTACCCGGGATCGGCAAGGCGACCGCGGGGGTGGTCCAGGAGGCTGTGGACGGCAAGGTGCCTGGCTACCTGACCGACCTGCAGTCGGGCGCCGGCCCGCTGGTCGAGGGTGGCGAAGACCTGTTCGCCGTCGTGGTGGGCGACCTGCACATGCACTCGGACTGGTCGGACGGCGGCTCCCCGATCGAGGAGATGGCCGTCACCGCCGTCGAGACCGGTCACGACTGGGCCGCCCTGACCGACCACTCCCCTCGGTTGAAGGTGGCGAACGGGCTGAGCCCGCAGCGGCTGGCCCGCCAGCTGGAGGTGGTCGACGCGCTGAACGCCCGGCTCGGCGGGTTCAGGCTGCTGCGCGGTATCGAGGTGGACATCCTCGACGACGGCGGGCTGGACCAGACCCCGCAGATGCTCGGGCAGCTCGACGTGGTCACTGCCAGCGTGCACTCCAAGCTCACAATGGAACGTTCGGCCATGACCCGCCGCATGCTCGCAGCGGTGCGCAACCCTCGTACCAACGTGCTCGGCCACTGCACAGGCCGGCTGGTCACCGGGGGGCGTGGCACCCGCGACCAGAGCTCGTTCGACGCCGCAGCCGTGTTCGCCGCCTGTGCCGAGCACGAGGTCGCGGTCGAGATCAACTCCCGGCCCGAGCGGTGCGACCCGCCGGACGAGCTGATCGAGCTGGCGCTGGAGGCGGGGTGCCTGTTCGCGATCGACTCGGACGCACACGCCCCTGGCCAGCTGGAGATGAAGGCCTACGGCTGCGAGCGGGCCGAGCGGCTCGGCGTGCCGGTGGAGCGCATCGTGACGACGTGGCCGGTGCAGCGCGTGCTGGAGTGGGCGGGCCGCGGCGATGGCAGCTGACTGCGACCGCGCGGATCTCAAAGGGTGCAGCCTTGTGGCCCGCCCGGGGGCTAAAAGCCTGCACTCTTCAGTGTTGGATCGCGGCAGGGTTGAATACCGCTATGGCCATGCACCTCGCAACCACGGACGCCGCGAACGAGCTGCTTGAGCGCGACCCGCTCGCGCTCCTGCTGGGCATGCTCCTGGACCAGCGCATGCTCTAAGCATGTACAACGTGCTACGGTTCATCCATGACAACAGTCCTGGACCAGCTCCTCGCGGCACGTACGGGCGCTCCCCTGCCAGCCTCCGAGGTCGAGGCACGGCAGCCCGTGGTGGGGAGCTACCAGCGCATCAGTGACGCCTACGAGGGTGGGTCGACTGGGATCACGACAGACGGGGTGGAGCGCCAGGCCCAGGCGTGCGAGCACATCGCTCAGGCTCGGGGATGGACCATCGGCCGGACCTACGTCGACAACAACGTGTCAGCCTTCAAGGACAACGTTCGACGGGACGCCTTCGAGGCGATGCTGGACGACCTGCAAGCAGGGGTCATTCAAGGCGTCGTGTGCTACAACCTCGACCGCTTCGCTCGTCAGGTTGGTGACCTAGAGCGGGCTATCTCCATCTATGACAGGGCGAAGCGCGCGGGCCTCCCCCTGTACTTCGCCACAGCCGAGGGGGACCTGAACCTCGCCAGTGACGACGGGCTCACCCTGGCCCGTGTGATGGTCGCCTTCGCAAACAAGTCGAGCCGTGACTCTGCCCGTCGTGTAGCAGCGAAGCACCGGGCCACCCGCGATACCGGACGACAGGTCTCTGGCTCTCGCCCCTTCGGTTGGGACGTTGAGGACGGTCGTCGCGTACTCAACGACGCCGAGGCCGAGGCGATTCGTTGGGCAGCTACTGGCCTCACGGCGGGCACCCTGACCTGGCGTGACGTGTTGCGAGAGTGGAACGACCGCGGGCTGCTGACTCCCAACGGTGGACAGTGGAAGCCGCAGACGACGAAGCAAGTCATGCGCTCCCCACGCCTGGCGGGTTGGCTCGTCCACAATGGAAACATCGCCCTTCACTCCCAGACTGGCGAACTGGTGCGAGGAATCGCCCCCGCGATCCTCAGTGATGAGGGGTTCGAGGCGCTCCTGCGGGCGACACAGAGCGACAGCGGCAACTACACCTCGGCATCGGGTCGCCGAAAGTACCTCATGTCTGGGATAGCGCGGTGCCGGGAGTGCGGTGGGCGCATGGTCGGCAACGCTCAACCGGCCGGACGCTTCGTCTACAAGTGCGCCAGCGCAACGTGCAGCAAGGTCACTTGTTCGGGTGAGGGTCTCGACAGGCATGTGACGGCCCTGGTGCTGCCGCGTGTCATCCGGGAAAGCAAGCGCCTGCGTCTTATGGACGTCCCCCCTCACGGGGCAGAGCTGACGGAGCTGGAGGGAGAACGCTCCGACCTGATTGCGGCTCACGCTTCCGGCGAGCTTTCCGCTGAGCTTGTGTTCCCGCGTGTATCGAAAATCGACGCTCGCCTAGAGGTCCTCCGTCAGGCCAGGAGCCTGCACAGCCTGGCGCAGCGCCAGCTCCACGGGACCGCCATGACGGCGAAGGTGTGGGAGGCCCTAGACGACGACGAGCGCAGGGTGCATGTGGCTCGCCATGTTGAAGCCGTCTACCTCAGTCCGAGGATTCGCAACACCGGCCGCAAGTTCGATACCGAACGAGTCTCTGAGCCGGTCTGGCGCTCAGCCAACGCACCCGTCGAGAGGACTACAGCACCATGACCACCACCCTTCGCTACGCCTGCCACACCGCGCACCTGGACCCCATGACGGGAGAGGGATTGCTCGTCATGCCACACCCGATTGACGACCTGCGGCTGGCCGCTGGTGGGCTGCACGAGGCCGACTGGCAACAGGTGGTGGCGTCCCTCGATAGGCAGGGCTGGGAGCCGTCCGAGAGTGATTACGGGGGTTGGCAGCACGCCAGGACTCCTGACATAGCGGATGGGGTGTTGGTCGGTACGGCGAGATGACCTGCATGTTTCGGCTGGATGCGGTTGTTTCCGCACCCTCAGTGTGTTATAATTCGTATGGTGTTTCGGGCT
>JAABUN010002267.1_pt1 | contig 35257 bp, 35 predicted proteins | sample 5559311 | NCBI WGS metagenome assembly JAABUN01 (sample SAMN10711877, study PRJNA513370) | rock metagenome | isolation source: Antarctica rocks | place: Antarctica: Victoria Land, Siegfried Peak sud | reverse complement strand
GTTCGTCGACGAACCGCACGACGCCTCGGGCGGTGTTGGCGGCGCCTTTGCGCATCCGAGCGAACAGCACCTCACCGGTTCCGGCGCGGGTGGCCAGCAGTGGGTGATAGCCGAGGACTTTCGTGTAGCCGTAGCTGGCCGCCTGCTTCTGCTTTCCGTGGACCTGACAGATGGTGGAGTCCAGATCGACCACCAACGGCTCGTCGCCGGGGCCGGTGCCGGCCTCCCACGCTCGGGCCAGGACCCTCGAGCACACGGCGTCGAGCTGACGGACATGACCGAAGGTGAACGAACGCAGGAACGTGCCGATCGTCGAGGGTGCCATCACCTTGAACGGCAACACCCGCTGCGTAGCTCCGGCACGGAGCATGTTGACGTGATCGATGTGGGTGCCACCCGCGAGCATCGCGGCGACGACGGTGAGGATCTTGCGGCCCGGCCGTGACGATCCGGTGCGAACCCACGTGTCGATCAACGCTTCCAGACCGAGACGGACCATCAACGTCGCCGGCACCAGCAGCCCAGCGTTGGCCACGATTGCGTCGTGATCGAAGGTCGCTTGCAGGCGGTCGAGTTCGCGCGAAGATGTCGACACAGAAAGTGCCTCCTGGGCTTGTGGGGACTGTGACGTTGAACATCACGATCTTCCCAGCTCAGGAGGCCTTTTTGGTGGACGCGCTGCCGCTACCCGATCAGATCATCGGTGGATCCAGGCTGAAGCGTCCGTCGCCGGTGCGCGACTATGCCGACATGACCGAAACCATCGCTGAGCGCTTCCGCCGCCGGGCCGCCCGGTTCACCGAGACCGTGGCCGCCGTGCCCGACGACCGTTGGTCCGCCCCGTCGCCGTGTGAGGAGTGGGACGCCCATGCCGTGGTGGCCCACGTGACCGGCACCCAGGCCATGTTTGCCGGCCTCGTGGGCCGTGAGCTCGACCCCGGCTCGTCGGTCGACGATGATCCGCTCGGCGCATGGGTCGTGGCGCGGGACCAGACCCAGGCCGCGCTCGACGACCCGGCGTTGGCCGGCGTCGAGTTCGACGGCTTCGCCGGCCGCTCGACCTACGCCGAGGCCACCGACCGGTTCCTCTCGTTCGACCTCGTGGTCCACCGCTGGGACCTGGCCCGGGCGGTCGGCCTCGACGACGAGATCCCCGCCGACGATCTGGCTGCGCTGCAAGCCGCCACCGAGGCCATGAGCGAGCAGATGGGCGAAGCCATGCGTGGCCCCGGAGCGTTCGGCCCCGAGCTGGCCCCGCCCGCCGATGCCGACGCCCAGACCCGGCTGCTCGCCTTCATCGGCCGCCGGGCCTGGTGAGCGGTGAGTCGCCGTCGCCGTCGCCGTTGTCGCCGAGCGGTAAGTGCCGAGCTTGGGGCCCTGGCGCTGCCGGCGGCCGGGTGGCGGCCGGGCGTGCTAACCCGTTGCGGTGCCTCTCGGAGCGCTGATGGCGTCAATCCCCAGCCCGTCGTTCAACAGCATCGGGCCGTTCCGGCTCTATGGCCTGGCCATCGCCCTGGGGGTGATCGCCGCGGTCACCATCTCTTCGAAGCGGTGGGCGGCCCGGGGCGGCGACGCCGACGACATTGGGTCCATCGCCATCTGGGCCGTTCCCGCCGGGGTGATCGGCGCGCGGATCTACCACGTGGCCACCGACTGGAAGACCTACCAGGACGACTGGGTCGGCGCCTTCAAGATCACCAACGGCGGCCTGGGCGTGCCCGGCGGGATCTTCCTCGGCGTGGTGGTCGGGCTGCTGGTGGTGCGGGCCAAGGGCCTGCCGAAGCGCGAACTGCTCGACGTGGCGGCCCCCGCCATCCCGATCGCCCAGGCCATCGGGCGCTTGGGCAACTACTTCAACCAGGAGGTCTTCGGGCGGCCGACGTCGTTGCCTTGGGCCCTCGAGATCGATCCCGAGGTCAGCGCCACGGCGGCGTCGTACCCGCCCGGCACCACGTTCCATCCCACCTTCCTCTACGAGGGGCTGTGGAACGTCGCCCTGGCTCTCGGACTGGTGTGGCTCGACCGCCGCAAGAGGCTTCGGCCCGGCGAGCTCTTCACCCTGTACGTACTGGGCTACGCAGTGGGTCGACTCTGGGTGGAAGCGCTGCGCTCCGACGCGGCCTCGCTGGTGTTGGGCGTGCGCATCAACATCTGGGTCAGCATCATCGTCGGCCTCCTCGCAGTCGCCGTGCTGGTGCGCAGCCGCCTCCGGCCCGCCCTTACGACCGAGGTGGCCGGAGGAGGCTCGCCCCCCGACTCTGGGACGGGCGACGACGAAGCGGTCGGCGCCGATGCCGTCGAGCCAGAGTCCGACGACATCAGTCGGGGTGGCTGACCGACCCCAGGTCCAGGACGGGCGGCTGCACCACCACCAGCACCAGGTCGAGCGGACGCTTGTGGTCGTTGACGTAGCTGTGGGCGCTGCGGGCATCGAAGAGCACCGCGCCGCCAGGCGGCACCTGGTGTCGCTCGCCAGCGACCTCGAGGGTGAGGGTGCCGGCCAGCACCGCAAGGAGCTCGCGAGTCCCTTCGACGTGGCCGTCGGAGTCGTGGCGGTCGCCGGCCGCCAGCCGCCAGCGCCACATCTCAACGTGCTCGCTGCGATCGGTCCCCACCAGCAGGTCGCCGCCCGAACCTTCGATGCCCGACCACAGTCGCACCACCTCGGACGGGTCAACCACCCGCACGGTGGCGCCGTCGGACAGCTCCACTAGCTGGGCCAAGGTGACGCCGAAAGCGTCGGCGACCCGGCACAGGGTGGCGATGCTCGGGTTGGTGCGAGCCTGTTCGATCTGGACCAGCATCCCCTTGCTCACCCCAGACCGCACGGCGAGCTGGTCCAGGGTCCACTGACGGTCGGCCCGTAGCTCGCGGGTGTTGCGGGCGATGGCGGCAGCCACCTCGTCGGCGTCGGGCACGTCCGCACGCTACCCAGCACCCAGGCGTTCTCCGGGTGGGCCATGCCGGCACACGTTCCTGGCAGGCTTCAGCACAGTGATACGGCTGGACCTTCACAGTGCACTGACACTAGAGTGATCCGACTGGTTCAACAGAGTGACCGTCGGTGCCCGGACCCGGGCTGGTCCTCGTGCACGGACGGAGGTGTGACATGGCCATCGTGCTGGCTCTTGGTGCGGCGGCGTTCTACGGCGCGGGCGACTTCGTCGGCGGCCTGGCCACGCGTCGCAACGCCGTGCTCGCCGTCGCCCTCGGCGCGCAGGTCAGCGGCTTGGTCGCACTCGTCGTGGTCATGCCGTTCCTCGGACCGGCCACGGTCAGGGCTGGCGACCTGGCTCTGGGCGGCGCCGCCGGCGTGTTCGGCGGGATCGGCCTGGTGGTGGTCTACCGGGCCCTGGCGGCCGGACCCATGAGCGTGGTGGCTCCCACCACTGCGTTGAGCGCCTCAGCGGTCCCGGTCCTGGCCGGACTGGTCATGGGGGAGCGGCCGGGGCTGGCCGCGGTGGCCGGCATCGGAGTCTCGTTCGCTGCCGTCGCCCTCATCACACGCGAAGCGCCCGGGGACGGGGTGCCGTCGACCGGGACCGCAGTGCGGGCGCTGGTACCGGCACTCGGAGGTGGGGCCATCTTCGGCCTGTTCTTCGTCTTCCTCCACCACACCGGCAGCGACGCCGGCATGTGGCCGCTCGTCGCCGCCCGGCTCACCTCGGTGCCGGTCCTGGCTGCGCTGGTGGTGCGGCGCCGTGTCCGGGTGGAGCGAACCGGTCGGCTCCTGGCCGCCGTGGTGGCCTGCGGCACCCTTGACATGGCGGCCAACGTCTGTTACCTGCTGGCCTCGCGCCACGGCCTTCTGGCCGTGGTCGCCGCCATCACCGGCCTCTACCCGGCGTCCACCGTGGTCCTCGCCCAGACCCGCTTGGGCGAACGCATGGCGCCGGTCCAACTGACCGGTCTCGGCGTCGCTGCGGTCGCGGCCTTGATGGTGGCGTCGTAGCCATCCGGTCCCGCCCAGGCGGAGGATCCGGGACGCGACGATGCCCGGTCCCACGGGACCGGGCATCGCCCGCGAACAGGGCCGGAAGGGCCGGTGCCTGCTACTTCTTGTCGCCGTCGAGCATGTCCTTGACCTTGTCGGCGGCGTCGCCCAACTTGTCCTTGGCCGTACCGGTCGCCTGATCGACCTTGCCCTCGCGCTTGAGGTCCTTGTCGTCGGTCAGGTCGCCGGTCGCTTCCTTGATCTTGCCCTTGGCATCATCGAGTCCAGCCATGTCGGCGTCTCCTTGTTCGGGGTGCGTGTGGGCCGACCACCTACCCGGCGACGGCGGAATGAAGACGCGCCGGACCAACACCGCCGGCTCAGGACCTCTCGTCGAGCGAGTGACGGCCGGGGTCTGAAGCACCGGGGTCGGTCGAGTTCGACACCCCCTCTCGTCCGCCACCGATACCCTCGTCGGTGATGCCCGACCCGTTCGACGCCCAGGTCCGCACCGGTGGCCCGCAGGAGGTCGAGGTCGACCTGGCCGCCTTCCTGCCCGAAGGAACCTCGGTGGTTCCCGGTGCCGGGGGTGATGGCGACCCGGGCATGGCGGACGGGTCAGCGGCCTCGGTGCCGCGAATGGACCTCACGCACCTGGCTCGGATCGAAGCCGAGATAGCTGATGTCGACGCCGCGCTCGATGCGATCGATGCCGGCGAACCCGACCGTTCCGCCCTGCTTCGTCTGCTCCTGGCGCAAGGCCCGTCGCCGGACCGAACGGACCTCTGAGGGTTCCTCGCTGAAGCTGGCTTTGCCTGTCCTGGCTGAGTGCCGGTGGCGGAGCGATTGGGTTCGCCGGCCACCATCGGCGAGTCGGTTCGTCCGGAGGGCATGGGTCACCCGGGTCCGAGAGCGATGGGTGTCGACTCGCCGTGCTCACCGCCATGGTCGCAGCCGTCGGTGTCGTCGGCCAAGGGGTCGGTGGTGGGACCGGTGCCGCCGGACATGGCCAGCAGGTAGCCCTCAGCCCGCTCGGCCAGCGGGTAGCGGTCCACCAGGGCGGCGAAGCGGGCGTTGTGGCCCCGCTCGACCAGGTGGGCCAGTTCGTGGACGATCACCAGGTCGAGGACCCAGGGCGGGAACCCGGCCAGGCGATCTGATATGCGGACGACTCCGGTGACCGGCGTGCACGACCCCCACCGCTGGCCCTGGTTCGCCACCCAACGGATCTCGCTGGGGCGAGGCAGGTCGTGGGCCTTGGCCAGCCGGCGCGCCCGGACGGCCAGGTCGACCTCCTTGACGGTGGTGCTGCGCTCGAAGCGACGTCGGAACTGCTCGACCAGGATGGCCTCTTCGGCCTTGGACGACCGGCCCGGGATGCGGACTTCGAGACGGCCGTCGACCAGTCGGGCCTGGGCGGTCTTGCGCCGCTTGGCGCTGCGGATGACCGTGACCTCCAGGCCAGGATCCTCGGGTCGACCGGATTGGGACGAGGTGCTGGGCGTCATGGCTGGACCAGCACCACCACGGACGACCGTGGCCGAGTCGAGTGAGGGCCGGGTGACACGCCCATCAGATGCGGTCGGGTTCGATGGGGACGGTGTCGGCGGGATCGATGAGCGACAGGCGTTCGCCGAGGGTGAAGCGATCTTCCACAACCGACAGCCAGGTGGCGTCGAGGTTGGCGAGCCGGCCCCGTCCCTCGCCGCCGAGGTGGCGTTCGATGGTGTAGATCACTCCGCCGTGGGTGACGACCACCACGTCGCCGTCGGGGACCAGGCGGCCGATGGCGACCAGCGCCACCTCGACCCGGTCCCACAGCTCGTGGTCCGGCTCCCAGTCGTCGGGCCAGCAGGGCTCGCCATCGACGCCGGGCACGAATCCGGCGGGATCGTCGGGGAGCAGACCGGGGAAGCGAGCGTGGATCTCGGTGCGGGTGAGGCCCGAGAGCGAACCGGCGTCACGCTCGCGCAGGCGAGGCTCGGTGGCCACGTGGTCGAGGCCGAGCATGCGGGCCATCGTGGAGCCGGTGTCGGCTGCCCGCTCCAGGTCGGAGGTGACGACCGCGTCGACGGTGCCGATCGAGCGTGCCGCATCGACCGCCTGCTGGCGTCCCCGGTCACTGAGCGGCGGATCGGCCTGTCCCTGCCAACGGCCGTCGGCGTTCCACGTCGACTCGCCGTGGCGGACGAGGAGGAGGCGGGTCATCGGTTCCTGACCGTACCCGTGGCCCATGCTGAGGCCGGCCAGGGGTCCGTCGGGGTCGACTCGGTGCGGTGAAGGGCTCGTCGGGCTTGGGGGGCTGGGGGCGTGCACCGGTAGCATCACCATCCGCCATGGCCGTCCTCCGGCTCTTCGCCGCCGCCCGCACCGCTGCCGGTACCGCTCGGGACCTCGTGCCGGGTGCCACCGTCGGCCAGGTACTCGATGCCGCTGTCGCCCGCTACGGCGACGGGTTCGCCGCCGTCCTTCCCACCTGCGCGATCTGGGTCGACGGCCAGCCGGCAGAACGAGCCACCTCGGTCACCGAGGACGGGGAGGTCGGCGTGCTCCCACCAGTGTCCGGCGGTTGCGGCCGGTGAGCGCTGACCCCGACCCCCGTCGGCCGGCGTCGGGCCCGCGGCGCCCGCCGCGCCCACCGCGCCCACCCGGCCCGAGGCGACCGCCACGCCCGCCTGCCGGAGCGGCCCCGGGGGGAAGCGGGCCAGCCCGGCGGCGAACCCCCCGGCCGCCTACGACGACCTCGGCCGGCTCCAAGGCGCCGCCGGGGCCGACCCGTCGCCGACGGATCCCCGATCCGCCGGGGCCCCGTCCTGAGCGCACGGCCCGGGCTGCGTCCTCGGTCCCCACCAAGACAGCGGTGTCAGGCGTCACCTTCCGCCAGACCCCCACAGGCTCGGTCGTTGCCGTCCCTGCGGCGCCGGACCGGGACGACGCGCGGCGCGCGGCACCGCCAACCGCTGCCGCCCGAACCCCGTCGGCGTCCCTGCTGCCCAGGACGCCGCCGCCTCGCACCGCCTTTCGACGACGCTATGGCGTCGTCTACGACACCAATGGGCCGCGCATGCGCCTGGCCGTGGTCTGGGTGCTGGCCGTGATCGCGTCGCTAGCCGTGGAGCCACTGAGGCCCTACGGCTTGGCCATCCTGTACGCGGTGGTGGCCGGGGTCGCAGCGATGTCGGTGGTCGACGCCTGGCACGAGGTCCGCACCGGTTCCGATCGGTGGGTCGCCGCTCTTGGCGCCTCGACCCTGCCCGTGCTGGCGACACAGGGCGCCCGTGCGCTCGGCGCCGGCCTCGTCGTGCTCGTGGTCGCTGCGGTGACGACCGCCGCCCGCCGTGAGGACCGGCACATGGCGATGCTCGACGCCGCCGGGCACACCGTGTTGTCGGCCGGCCTCTGCGGTGGCGCTGCGGCCTCGCTTGTGCTCCTGGCCGACTATGAGATCGGCGCGGTGATCATCCTGCTCGTCTACCTGATGGTCTACGACGCCAGCGACTACCTGGTCGGCTCGGGTGCGTCGAGCGGCGTCGAGGGCCCCATCGCCGGCGGCTTGTTCATCGCCGCCGTCACCCTCCTCATGGCCGTGACCGAGGTACCGCCCTTCGGGGGCACCGACATCTGGAACTTTGCCGTCGTTGCCGCGGTGGCTTGTCCCGCCGGCCAACTCCTGGCCTCGGCCATGTTGCCGAGCGCCGACGCCCGGGCCCCAGCCTTGCGCCGGCTCGACTCGGTGCTCGTGGTCGCACCGGTGTGGGCCGGGCTCATCGGCCTGTACCTCCAGCGGGTGGCCAGCTGACGCAAGCCCGCCGATTCGAACCGGTGACCGGCCTACAGTGCCCGAAGGCGCCGGTCACCACGACCTGCCGGACCGAGAGGGACCATGGATCACGACCTCGAGCGGATCCTCGCCGACCACTACCTGGACGGGCTCCCCGATCGATCCGTCGCCGACCTGCGGGCGCTCCGAGCCGAGTGCCAATCGGTGGAGACGCAGCTCTCCTACCTGCGTCGCCTGGTCCAGGGCCGCCACGACATCGTCACCGGTGAGACCGCCCGACGCCAGGGTGGCGGCGACCCCGACGACCTCGGGGGCCTGGTCGAACGTCTGCCGGAGATCCTCTCCGACCGCATCCGGGCGCCTGGCCCCGGACGTCTCCCCGCCAGCATCGAACCGCCCGAACCCAGCGGACGCCTGGTGGTGCGCCTCGAATCGATCGCCGACGCCGTCCCGCTCGACACCCCCGATGCCCTGAGCGACGACGACCTGCGCCACACCGCCGAGCAGCTCGAGACCCTCGAGGGTGAGGTGTCGACGCTGCGCAAGGCCATGTTCGGGCGCATCGACGCCATCGAGTCCGAGCTCACCCGGCGCTACGCCGACGGCGAGGCCCACGTCGAGGACCTCCTGAGCCCCCACGGCGACTAGTGCCGTCACCGGCACCGTTGCCTGACGCGGAGCACGAGCCAGTCAGTTCCTCTTGTGGACCGGGTCGATCGGCGACCGCTGGCACGAGGAGAACGAGCTCGGCGCCGGTCGGCCGGTTGGGGAGCCGAGAGGGTGGTGCCGTAGCCTTTTCCCATGGCTGAGCTCGAGACCCGATGGCGGGACCTGGGGGAGTTCATCCGTGAGCAGCGCCGGGTCGGCCACCTCTCGCTGCGCAAGCTCTCCGAGATGGCCGGCATCTCCAACCCCTACCTGAGCCAGATCGAGCGGGGCCTGCGCAAGCCGTCGGCCGAGATCCTCCAGCAGATCGCCCGGGCCCTCGAGATCAGCTCGGAGACGCTCTACGTCCGGGCCGGCATCCTCGAAGACCACGCCTCCGACGCCGACCTGGTGGCCGAGATCCGGCGCGACCCGTGGCTCCACGAAGAGCAGAAGAAGACCCTCGTGCAGATCTACGAGTCGTTCCGGTCCGAACGTCGCGCCGCCGGGTTCGGGCCCGAGGCCGACGCGGTGGCCGCCGGCGGTCCGGTCGCTGCGGAATCCGAGGCGCTCGCCGGGCGTTCGTAGGTCCGTGGCCGAGCTCGCCGTCCTCTCCCTGCACTCCTCGCCCCTCGTCCAACCGGGGACGGGCGACAGCGGCGGCATGAACGTCTACGTGCGCGAGTTGGCCGCCGCACTGGCCCAGGCCGGCGTCGGTACCACGGTCTACGTGCGACGGTGGGCCCACGACCTGCCCGATGAGGTCGCGGTGGAGCCCGGGTTCCGGGTGGTCCACCTCGACGCCGGCCCGGTCGAGCTGCCCAAGGAGCAGCTTCCTGACACCGTCGATCGCTTCACCGTGGCTCTGGTGGCCCGTCTCCGCCGCGATCCGGTCGACGTGATCCACGCCAACTACTGGCTCTCCGGCGTCGTCGGCCATCGGGTGAAGCACCTGCTCGACCTTCCGCTGGCCTCCACGTTCCACACGCTCGCCCGGGTCAAGGCCGAGACCGGCGACCCCGAACCCGACCGTCGCATCGATGCCGAGACCGAGGTCATCGCCTGCTCCGATGTCATCCTGGCCAACTCCAACGAGGAGGTCTCCCAGCTCGAACGGCTCTACGGCGCCGACCCCTCCCGGATCGAGGTGGTGGCCCCGGGTGTCGAGCACGCCTTCTTCTCGCCCGGCGACCAGGGCGGCGCCCGCCGGGCCCTTGGCCTCGTCGAGGTGGCCCCCGTGCTGCTCTTCGTCGGCCGCATCCAACCGCTCAAGGGGCTCCCGGTGGCCGTGGAGGCCCTGGCTGCCCTGTCCCGGCCTGATGCCCGCCTGGTGGTGGTCGGTGGTCCCAGCGGAGTCGAGGGAGTCGCCGAGCTGGCTCGCGTCCAGGCCCTCGCCGCCTCGCTCGGCGTGGCCGCCCAAATCGAGTACGTCGCCCCGCAGCCCCACCACCTCCTCTCCACCTGGTACCGCGCCGCTGACGTGGTCCTGGTGCCCAGCCGCTCCGAGTCGTTCGGGCTGGTGGCACTGGAGGCGGCGGCTTGCGGCACGCCGGTCGTGGCGGCCGCGGTCGGCGGGCTGCGCACGCTCGTGGATCACGGCCGCACCGGGCTGCTGGTCGACGGGCGCGATCCCCTGGCCTTTGCCGCCGCTGTCGCCTCGGTGCTCGACCGCCCCGGCTACGCCGCTTCGCTGGGTACTGCCGCCGCCGAGCGAGCCCTCGACTACACGTGGTCGGTCGCCGCCGCCCGCCTCCGTCGCATCTACGTCGACCTCGCCTCCCGCTCTCTCGTCGACTGCGCTGTGTAGCTCTGCGGCTGCGCCTCCGAGCGAAACCGCGCAGTTCCTCCACTGGGGTGTCAGCGAGACCGGCCGATGTCCAGGTCACGCCGCGTGCGCCTCGCCTGGCGCCTCGGAGTTACCCACGCTCTCCTTTCCGCTCTCGGGCCTCCTTCGTCGGCCCGGGCCGCTCGGGCCCTTTCCCCTTTGGCGAACGCTGCGCTGGCCGTGCTCGGTGCTCCTGGCGGCTCGGTCTGTGCCGGCGGGTCAGACGTCGCCAGTAGCGTGCTGGCGCATGGGAACAGGTCCCGCCACGCCGGAGGAGCTCGACGAGGTGGAGGGGCGCATCGACGCCTACCTCGCCGCCGAGCTGCGCGACAACCCGGTCATGTTGGCCGTGGACCGGGGTGAGCTTGGGACCCGGCGGTGGTACGTGCGATTGGCCGGCGAGGAGAAGGACTTCACCACCATCTGGTTGACCATCCACCAGCGCACGTTGCAGTACGAGACCTACGTGCTGCCGGCGCCCGAGGAGAACCAGGCCCGCTTCTACGAGCACCTGCTCCGGCGCAACGCTGGCTTCAACGGGGCCGCCTTCGTCATCGGCGACGAGGATGCGGTGTTCCTCAAGGGCCAGATCCCCGTCGACGCCGTCACCGACCACGAGCTGGACCGGATCATCGGCTCGCTCTACGCCTACGTCGAGCGGTGCTTCCGCCCCGCCCTGCACCTTGCCTTCGAGTCCCGCTTCGCCCGCTGAGCTCCGGTCGTCGCCAGAATCAGGATCGTTCACGCGTTATTCGGATACTTCGGTGCGTTTCTGTACGTTCGGAGGTATGTTGTGTCCGTCGACGGAACGGTGCCATCGGGAAGGTGCACCGACGTCGGACCTCGACGAGCCGCAGCCCTCCCATACCCCGGGGGCTGCGGCTCGTCCGCGCGGGCGGACGCGAGGCCTTGATGGCCACCTGCGAGCAGTTCGCACCCCACGCCGGCCGCAACTGCCCGCGGCTCTGGGGGTCTGCACGGCCAGGGCGACGTGGCAACCGGAGGGCAACGCACCCGGCGGTAGGTTGCCGCCCATGGTCGAGCAGGTGGTCGAGCAGGTGGTCGAGCAGGTGGTCGAGCTGGTCGTGGTCGGGGGCGGGAAGATGGGGGAGGCCCTGGTGGGCGGGTTGCTGGCGTCGGGACGGGCTGTCGACACCATGGCGGTCGTCGAGCCAGATCCCGACCGTCGCAACCATCTGGCGGCGCACTTCGGGGGGCTGGTGGTGGTCCCCGAACCGGTCGCCGCCGCCGGCGCCGTCGTGGCCGTGAAGCCGCAGCAGGTGGCCGAGGTCTGCCGCGGCTTGGGCGCCATCGGTGTGGCGCGCATCTTGTCGATCGCGGCTGGGGTGCGCCTGGCCACCATGGAGGACGAGGTTCCTGGCACCGTCGCCGTCATCCGGGCCATGCCCAACACCCCGGCGCTGGTGGGCCTGGGCGCGGCGGCCATCGCCGGCGGGTCGGCGGCGGCCGAGGACGACCTGGCCTGGGCCGAGGGGATCCTTGCCGCCGTCGGCACCGTGGCTCGGGTGAGTGAAGAACAACTCGACGCCGTCACCGGCCTGTCGGGCTCGGGCCCGGCCTATGTGTTCCTGGTCGCAGAGGCCTTGGTTGACGCCGGCGTGCTGGTGGGCTTGCCCCGCGACGTGGCCACCGAACTCACCGTCCAGACCCTGCGCGGCGCCGCCGGCCTCCTGGCCACCGGCGAGGCACCCGCGGCCTTGCGCGCTTCGGTCACCTCGCCCGGCGGCACCACCGCTGCCGGGCTCCGCGCCCTGGAGTCGGCTGCGGTGCGTGCCGCCTTTGCCGACGCCGTGGTGGCCGCCACCGACCGAAGCCGCCAGCTCGGCTGACCCACGACGACGGGGGGAAGGCCGTAGGGTCCGAGCAGCCTCGCGTCGGGCCGGTCGCCACCGCGGCTGCCCCCCTGGCACCCCCCGCCGTGACCACCTACGCCACCGTCTCGTTCCTCTCGGACTATGGCACCGCCGACGAGTTCGTCGGGGTGGTGCACTCGGTGATCCGCCAGCTGGCGCCGGCGACAACGGTGATCGACATCGGTCACCACGTCGCACCACACGACGTGCGGGGCGGCGGCCTGACCCTGGCCCGAGCCGCCCAGTACCTCGCTCCCGGGGTGGTCCTGGCCGTCGTCGATCCCGGCGTGGGGACCGCCCGCCGGGCCGTGGCCGTGGAGGTGGGCGACGGCGAGTCGGTGTTCGTCGGCCCCGACAACGGCCTCCTGGCCCCGGCGGTGGCCATGGTCGGCGGGGCCACCCGCGCCGTCGAGCTCACCGACCCGAGGTACCAGTTGGCCGCCCCCGGCCCCACCTTTGCCGGACGCGACATCTTCGGCCCGGCCGCTGCCCACCTCTGTGCCGGCGTGGCCATCACCGCCCTGGGTCCGGAGGTCGACACCGCCGGCCTCATCCCGGCCACGATGCCGATCACCCGCCAGGAGGGCGACCTGCTCTACGCCGAGGTGCTCTGGACCGACCACTACGGCAACCTGCAGCTCAACGTCGACCCGGCCGAGATCGCCGACCACGGCGATCGCGTCGAGCTCCGCTTCGACCACCGGGTCCGCACCGGCGTCCGCCGCCGCTCCTACGCCGAGGTCTCCCCCGGGGAGATCGGGCTGGTGGTCGACTCCTACGGGCTGGTGTCGATCGCCGTGGACCGGTCGTCGGCCGCCGAGGAGCTCGGCATCGGCACCGGCGACGAGGTCGTGCTGGTGCCCATCGCCGACGACGGCCGCCCCGCCGGCGTCGTCGCCCGCGTCACCATGAGGAACAAACCGTGAGGTACCAGCCATGAGACAAGGCACCACCATCGTCCTCGCCCTGCTGCTGGCCCTGATCATCCTGGCCGCCACCTTCCAGCTCGTCTTCCTCAACTGACCGACCGCCGCCGGATCCCTGAACTGGCGGGTCAGGCTCGCCCAGTCGATCGCCCGCCCCCCGGCGGCGATCGGTCGGCCAGTCGCAGCGCCTGGTCGATGCCCAACAGCGGCCCGGTCCTCGCGAGCCGCTGGACGGGCGCGCGGTGGCCTGTCTGTGGTCCACTGGCGCACTCGCTTCGTCTCATCTTCCCGTCGCCCCTCCCCACCGAGGTCTCTGGTGAACCTTGCTTCGATCCTCGATCCCCACCCGGGCGACGCGCCGGCTCTGATCAGTCGGGGCGACACCACCGACTACGGCACCCTTCGCGACCAGGTCGGCCACCTGCGCGGGGGCCTGGTGGGACTGGGGATCGATCCGGGCGACCGGGTGGCGATCGTCTGCGCCAACAACTGGTACTTCGTCGTCAGCTACCTGGCCATCATCGGCGTCGGCGCAGTGGCGGTCCCCCTCAACCCGCTGAGCCCACCCAAGGAGCTCGAGCGGGAACTGGCCGCAGTGGGGGTCAAAGCCCTGGTGGTGGGCCCGTCGGCTCGGGCCACCGCGGCGGGGATCGACCGCAGTGAGCTCCCGGCCCTCGAGTTCGTGATCCACAGCGAAGGTCACGGCGCCGACGACGTGGTCGCCCTCGACGACCTCCTCGCCGCCGAGGCGGTCCCGGTGGTCGCGCGTGACGGCGAGGACCTGGCGGTGTTGATGTTCACCAGCGGCACGGCCGGTTCGCCGAAGGCGGCGATGTTGTCCCATGGCAACCTGCTGGCCAACATCGACCAGGTGGCGGGCCTGCGCGCCGAGGGCGGCAGCTCCGACGACGTCGGCTTCGGCGTGCTGCCGATGTTCCACATCTTCGGACTCAACGTGATGCTGGGCACGGCCTTGCACGCCGGCGCCTCGGTGGTGTTGGTCGAGCGCTTCGACCCCACCTCGGCGGTCGAGGCCATCGTCAAGCACGGGGTCACCGTCCTGGCCGGCGCACCGACCATGTGGGCGGCCTGGGCGGCGATGTCTGGCCTCGGTCCCGACAGCTTCGCGTCGATCCGGGTGGCCACGTCGGGAGCAGCCCGCCTCGACCCGTTCGTGAGCGAGACGATGAGGTCCCGCTTCGGCGTGGAGATCGGCGAGGGCTACGGGCTCACCGAGGCCTCTCCCGTGGTCACCTCCTCGACCGGCCTGCCGTGGCGCCCGGGTTCGGTGGGCGCCCCGGTGGACGACCTCGAGATGCGCCTGGTCGACCTCGACGGCGACGATGCCCTCGTCGGTGACCCGGGCGAGATCTGGGTCCGGGGCCCCAACGTGTTCCAGGGCTACTGGAACGACGCTGCGGCGACCGTCGCCTGCATCGACCCCGACGGCTGGTTGCGCACCGGCGACATCGCCCTGGTGGACGACGACGGCATGGTGTACCTGGTGGACCGGGCCAAGGACCTGGTGATCGTCTCGGGCTTCAACGTGTTCCCCGCCGAGGTCGAGGAGGTCATCCTCTCCATGGAGGGGGTCCGGGCGTGCGCGGTCGTCGGCGTGGCCCACCCACACACCGGCGAGGCGGTCAAGGCCTTTGTGGTGGTGGAGCCGGGTTCCTCCTACGAGGAGGACGCCGTCATCGAGCACTGCGCCGGCTTCCTGGCCCGCTACAAGTGTCCCCAGAAGGTCAACTTCGTCGACGAGCTCCCGGTCAACACCACCGGCAAGATCCTCCGCCGAGCCCTCCGGTAGCGCCTGGAACCATTCGTTGGTGCAGGCGACGAGAGCTTGTGAACTTGTGCACGAGGAAACTAGCGTTTCCGGGCGCATGCCCGACCGTTCCCGCCCCATTCCCGAGGCCACCGTGGCCCGGCTTCCGGTCTACCTCCGGAGCTTGGCCGAGCTCCTCGAAGACGAGGCGGGCACCGTGTCGTCGGAGCGGCTGGCCGAGATGGCCGGCGTCAACGCAGCCAAGGTGCGCAAGGACCTGTCGTACCTCGGCTCCTACGGCACGCGCGGGGTGGGCTACGACGTGGAGTACCTGGCCTTCCAGATGAGCCGGGAGCTCGGCCTCACCCACGATTGGCCGGTGGTCATCGTGGGGGCCGGAAACCTGGGCCAGGCCCTGGCCAACTACGGCGGGTTCCGTGACCGCGGCTTCCCGGTGGCCGCGCTCTTCGACGCCAGTCGCGAGAAGGTGGGCGGCCACATCCACGGCGTGCCGGTGCACCACATCGACGACCTGCCTGCGCTGGCCGCCGACCTCGGTATCGCCATCGCCGTCATCGCCACCCCGGCCGCCGCTGCCCAGGGCGTCGCCGACCTCCTCACTTCCGCCGGCATCCGCTCGATCCTCAACTTCGCCCCCGCCGTGATCTCGGTGCCCGAGGGCACGTCACTGCGGAAGGTCGACCTGGCCCTCGAACTGCAGATCCTCAGCTTCTACCAGGAGCATCGCGACACCGAAGGCGTCTGACGCGGCGCCTCCACTGCGGCGAGCGGGGGAAGGGCGGGTCTGGCGCCAGCGCCTCGTCGGTAGGGTTCGGGCCATGACCGACCAGACCGATCCCCTGGCGCCCGCCTCCCCGGCCCTGCCGGTGGAGGACGCCTCGGCTTCGGTCGTCGACGAGATCGCCGTAGACACCGACCACATCATCGGGATGGCGTTCGACAAGACCAGCCGGGCCGACGAGGTCCTGCTCAACCTCTCCCACCTGGCGCGGGAGGGCGAGATCACCCTGACCGACGCGGTGGTGGTCTACAAGGACGACAACGAACGGGTCCACGTGCGCCAGACCGTGGACCCCACCCCGAAGCAGGGGGCCATGAGCGGTGCGCTCTGGGGGCTGCTCATCGGGTCGCTGTTCGGGCCGGCCGGGTTCCTCATCGGGGCCGGGGCCGGGGTGGCCAGCGGCGGCCTCATGGGCAAGCTGGTCGACGTCGGCCTCGACGACGGCTGGGTGAACGAGGTCGGCAACTGGATCGACCCCGGCACCTCGGCTCTGCTGGTCCTGGTGTCCGAGGGCGTCCGGCCCGTGGTGCTGCGCGAGCTCAGCCGCTTCGAGGGTCGCGTCCTCTACTGCACCTTCCCCGACGCCGTCCGTCACGAGCTCGACCGAGCGTTGAGCCACGCCGGCAGCGCTCCTTCCGGTGACGAGGATCCGTCGGCCGTGATCTTCGACCAGCCCTCGGTCTGAGGCCGGAGCGGAGGTACCGCCGTGTCGCCCCGCTATCCGGTGTTCCTCGACCTGGGTGGCCAGCCGTGCCTGGTGGTGGGCGGCGGCACCGTCGCCCAACGGAAGGTTCAGGGGCTGCTCGGCGTTGGAGGGAACGTGACCATGATCGCTCCCGACGCCACGCCCGCGCTGGCCCAGGCGGCCGACGACGGTCGCCTGCGGTGGCACCGCCGCCGGGTCACCGACGCCGACGTGACCGTCGTCCCCGCCGGCTCGACTCCGTGGCGGTTCGTGGTCGCCGCCTCTGACGATCCGGCGGTGAACGCGACCGTGGCGGAGGCGGCCACCTCCGCCGGCATCTGGGCCAACGACGCCTCGTCGCCCAGCGGCGGCCCGGCTGCGCTGCCTGCGGTGCATCGAGAGGGCCGAGCCACCATTGCCGTCTCCACCGGTGGCGTGCACCCTGCGGCCGCCGGCTGGTTGCGCGACCTCGCCGCCGAGGCCATCGGGCCCGAACACCTGGTGGCCCTGGACCTGGTGTCCGAGGTGCGCGCCACATCGCCCGACGGCGGCCGTCCCGATTGGCGGGTGGCGGTCGATTCGGGAATGCTTGACCTGATCCGCAAGGGCCGTGTGGCCGAAGCCAAGGAGCGCCTGCAGGCGTGTCTGTCGTCGTCATCGGACTGAACCACCGGACCATGCCGCTCGATCTGTTCGAGCGCATGACCGTCGACGGCGCGCGTCTCCCCAAGGCCCTCCACGACTTGGCCTCGCGTGAGCACCTCGGTGAGGTGGTGGTCCTGTCCACCTGCAACCGCACCGAGGTCTACGCCCTGGCCGAGCGGTTCCACGGCGCCTACGGCGACGTACGCAACTTCCTGGCCGAGCTGGCCTTCGTCACGCCCGACGAGTTCGCCGACCACCTCTACGTCCACTACGACACCGAGGCCGTCCGCCACCTCTTCACCGTGGCCGCCGGGCTCGACTCCGCCGTGCTCGGCGAGGTGGAGATCCTCGGCCAGGTCCGCTCGGCTTGGGAGCGCGCCGGTGAGGAGGGCACCACCGGCCCGGTCCTCAACCTGCTGTTCCGTCACGCCCTCGAGACCGGCAAGCGGGCCCGGACCGACACCGACATCGCCCGCGGTACCGCTTCGGTCTCGCACGCGGCGGTGGAGATGGCCGCCGAGCGGCTCGGCCACCTGGCCGGCAAGCGGGTGCTGGTGATGGGGGCCGGCGAGATGGCCGAGGGCATGGCCACCGCCCTGCAGCGCGCCGGGGTCACCGACGTGTTCGTGGCCAACCGCACCTGGCGCAAGGCGCGGGCCCTGGCCGACCGCATCGGCGGCCAGGCCGTCCGCCTCTCTGACCTGACGTCGGCACTGCTCGAGGTCGACCTGCTGCTCACGTCAACCGGCGCCGCAGTGCCCGTGGTCGAACACGACGACTTCGCCCCGGTCATGGCTGAGCGGGATGGCCGTGAGCTGCTGATCGTCGACATCGCCGTGCCCCGCGACGTCGAGCCCACGGTGCGCGACCTCCGCGGCGTCACCGTCCTCGACATCAACGATCTGCGCACCTTCGCCCAAGCCGGCGTCGAACGCCGCTCGGGCGAGCTGGCCGCCGTCGAGGCCATCATCGACGATGAGATCGACCGCTTCCGCGCCGACGCGTCGGACCGGTCCGCAGCGCCGGTGGTGGGCGCCTTGCACCGCTGGGCCGACGACATGCGAGACACCGAGGTGGCCCGCTTCGACGCCCGGCTCGATGGTCTCACTGACCGCCAGCGCGAGGCAGTCGAGGCCCTGGCCAAGGGCCTGGTGAACAAGCTCCTCCACCGGCCCACCATGGCCCTCAAGGAGCACGCCGGTTCGCCCACCGGCGAACGCCTGGCCGAGGCCATGCGCCAGCTCTACGACCTGGATGGCTGACCGGGTAGCCACCATCGGGTGGGTATCGCATTGATCCTGCGGGCGGCAACGCGACGGAGTCCGCTGGCGATGTGGCAGGCCGCTCACGTGCGGGACCTGCTCACCGCGGCGCACCCCGGGCTGACCGTCGAGCTGGTCGGGTTGGACACCGAGGGCGACGCCCGCGCCGACGTACCCATCTCGACCATCGGCGGCAAGGGCGTGTTCGCCAAAGAGGTCCAACAGGCGGTGTTGGCCGGCCGGGCCGACTTCGCTGTTCACTCGGCCAAGGACCTACCGGCGGTGACCGTGGAGGGCCTTGCCCTGGCCTCGGTCCCCGCACGCGGCGACTCGCGTGACGCCCTGGTGGGGGCCACCTTGGACGGCTTGGCCCACGGGGCCACCGTGGCCACCGGGTCGCAGCGGCGGCGCGCCCAGCTGGCCCGACTCCGGCCGGACCTGGTGTTCGCCGAGCTGCGCGGCAACATGGCCACCCGTCTCGACAAGGTGCCCGCGGGCGGGGCCATCGTGGTGGCCGTGGCTGCGTTCGACCGGCTGGGCCTGAGTGAGCACCTGGCCGAGGTGTTCGAGGTCGACCAGATGGTCCCGCAGGTGGGTCAGGGGGCATTGGCCGTCGAGTGCCGGGCCGACGGCGATGCCACCGCCGACCTGCTCCGAGCGGTCGAGCACGCGCCCACCCGCCGCCGGGTCGACGCCGAACGGGCGTTTCTCGCCGAGCTCGGCGGCGACTGCGACCTGCCCGCCGGCGCTCATGCCCGCTTCGAGGGCGTCCAGGACGCCGGCGTGCTCATCCTCGACGCCTTTCTCGCCACCTCCGGCGACGCCACCGCCCACGTCGCCACCCACCAAGCCGCCGGCGACGACGCCGAGGCCCTGGGCGCCTCGGTCGCCCGCCACGTCCGCGCCGAGCTCGCGCCCACCTGAGCTCGTCTCGAGTCCACTCACCGCCCTCGACAACCTGGAACTTCGGGTACCAGCGCGCCAAAACGGCGCGTTCCGACCCGAAGTTGGAGCAGTGGCCGCCCGACCAATGGAACTTCGGGTACCAGCGCGCCAAAACGGCGCGCTCCCACCCACAGTTCGCGCCGTGGCCGCGGGTTCGGTCGAGCGCACGAGGGGCCATACCATCGGCTGGTGACCGTGTACCTGGTGGGGGCTGGGCCGGGGGACCCAGGGTTGCTCACCCGGCGGGGGGCGGAGCTGCTGGCGCAGGCCGACGTGGTGGTCCACGACCGGCTCTCGGCCGCCGAGTTGCTCGACTTGGCGCCGCCCAGCGCCGAGCGGGTCGATGTCGGCAAGGCGCCCCGGCACCACCGCATGACCCAGGACCAGATCAACGCCCTGCTGGTGGAACGGGGGCAGGCCGGCCAGCGGGTGGTACGACTCAAAGGTGGTGACCCGTTCGTGTTCGCCCGGGGCAGCGAAGAAGCCCAGGCCCTGGCCGACGCTGGCGTGGCCTACGAGGTCGTGCCCGGCATCACCTCGGCGCTGGCCGTGCCCGCCTACGCCGGCATCCCCGTCACCCAGCGGTTCTCGTCGACCTCGTTCACGGTGGTCACCGGCCACGAGGACCCGGCGAGTGGTGACGGCACCGTCGACTGGGATGCGGTGGCCCGCATCGGCGGCACCATCGTGATCCTCATGGGCGTGGGACGCTGGCCGCAGATCGCCGGGCGACTCATGGACGCGGGTCGCAGCCCGGACACCCCGGCGGCGGCAGTGCGCTGGGGCACCCGCCCGTCCCAGCACACCACCCGGGCGACGCTCGCCACCCTGAGCGACCACCCGCTGGAGGCGCCGTCGGTGATCGTGGTCGGGCCGGTGGCCGCCGAGGAGTTGTCCTGGTACGAGGGTCGGTCGTTGTTCGGCCGCCGGGTCGTCGTCACCCGCGCCCGAGCGCAGGCCTCCGCCCTCACCGATCTGCTGCGGGACTTGGGCGCCGAGGTGGTGGAGTCGCCCGTCATCGAAGTGGTCGATCCGGCCGACGGGGGCGTGGCGCTGCGAGACGCGATCGACAGGGTCGGCCCTATCGACTGGCTGGTGTTCACCTCGCCCAACGGCGTGGCCCGCACCTTCGCTCACCTACCCGACGGTCGGATGCTGGCCGGCGTGAGGGTGGCGGCGGTCGGTACCGGCACCGCCGAGGCACTCGCTGAACGGCGCATCGTGGCCGACCTGGTCCCGGAGCGGTTCGTGGCCGAAGGCCTGCTCGACGTGTTCCCGGCTCCGCCCGACGACGGCGGTCGGGTGCTGCTGGCCACCGCTGAGGGGGCCAGGCCGGTGCTGGCCGACGGACTGCGGGCGGCCGGCTGGAAGGTAGAAGTGGTCGACGCCTACCGCACGGTGGCGGTGACGCCGGACGACGTCACCCTGGCGGCGATCCACGGCGCCGACGCCGTCACGTTCACCTCGTCGTCGACGGTCACCAACTTCTGCCAAGCCGTGGGCGTCGACCGCGTCCCGCCGATCGTCGCGTCCATCGGCCCGGTCACCTCGGCCACCGCTCGCAACCTCGGCCTCACCGTCACGGCCGAAGCCGACCCCCACACCATCGACGGCCTGGTCGCCGCCCTGGTCGAGGCCTTGGCCTGATGGAATCGACCGTGGCGGAGCAGCTCCCCGACGCCGTCGTCTTCGACTTCGACGGGTTGATCTTCGACAGCGAGACCCCCATCTTCCGGGCCAGTGCCGACGCCCTCGCCCTGCTGGGCCATGACCTCACCATCGAGGCGTGGTCCACCGTCGTGGGCCACGGGGATGCGGACGGCTGGGCGGCGCTCCAGGTGGCCGTCGGCGCAGAGGTGGACCGCCTCGCCTACGACGACGCCTACGCCGCCCAGGACCGGTCGTGGCGCGACACCCAACCCGCCCTGCCCGGCGTCGTCGTACTGCTCGACGCCCTGCACGGTGCCGGGGTCCCCTGCGGGGTGGCGTCGAGCTCGCCGGCGGCGTGGATCGAGGGCCACCTCGCCCGCCTCGGCCTCCGTGACCGCTTCGCCACCATCGCCAGCGAGGACCGGGTCGGCGGCCGGGCCAAGCCCGCACCCGACACCTACCTGCTGGCGTGCGCCGACCTCGGCGCCGACCCGGCGCGGTCCGTAGCCCTGGAGGACTCGTCGCCCGGCATCGCCGCCGCCCGCGCCGCCGGCCTCACCGTGGTGGCCGTCCCCAGCGAGATCACCCGCCACACCGACCTCTCGGCCGCCCACCTCGCCGTGGCCAGCCTCGAGCACCTCACCCTCGCCGAACTGGCCGACCTGGTGGCCCACACCGCAGACCCCTCCAGCGAACTGGGTTGACTTCACGAGGTCAGAGCGCGGCGAACCCAACCCACTTTGGTGCTGAGCACGAACTGGGTTGACTTTGCGGGGTCCTGGCGCGGCCAACCCAACCCACTTCGGGGGAAGGACGTGGCGGCGGGAGGGGGACCTACGCTGCTGGCGTGTTCCCGCAGCGTCGCCTCCGTCGCCTTCGTCGCACGCCGGCCCTACGCCGCATGGTGGCCGAGACCGTCCTAACTCCTGACGACCTGGTGGCTCCGCTGTTCGTGCGGGAGGGCATCGGGGAGCCCAACCCGATCGCTTCCATCCCCGGCGTGGTCCAACACACCGTGGAGTCGCTCCGCGCCGACGTGAAGGAGCTGGTCGACCTGGGCGTGCCGGCCGTGATCCTCTTCGGCGTTCCCGAGCACAAAGACGCCGAGGGCACCGGGGCCAGCGACCACGACGGGATCGTTCAGGTGGCGCTGCGCGACCTGCGCGACACCTTCGGCGACGACATCGTGCTGATCGCCGACCTCTGCCTCGACGAGTACACCGACCACGGCCACTGCGGCCTGCTCACCGCCGACGGGCTGGTCGACAACGACACCACCCTCGACCGGTACGCCGAGATCGCCGTGGCCCAGGCCGAGGCCGGTGCGGACATCGTGGCCCCGTCGGGGATGATGGACGGCCAGGTGGCGGCCATCCGCGACGCCCTCGACGAGGAGGATCGCGTCGACGTGGCGGTGATGGCCTACGCCGCCAAGTACGCGTCGGGCCTCTACGGCCCGTTCCGCGACGCGGTCGACGTGGAGATCGCCGGCGGCGGCGACCGCAAGGCGTACCAGCAGGATCCCCGCAACGCCCGGGAGGCCCTGGAGGAGGTGCGGGCCGACGTGGCCGAGGGCGCCGACATCCTCATGGTGAAGCCGGCCATGGCCTACCTCGACATCGTGGCCAAGGTGCGCGCCGAGCACGACCTGCCCCTGGCTGCCTACCACGTGTCCGGCGAGTACTCGATGATCAAGGCGGCGGCGGCCAACGGGTGGATCGACGGCGATGTGGTGGCCCTCGAGCACCTCACCGCGATCAGGCGGGCCGGGGCCGACCTGATCCTCACCTACCTGGCTAGAGAGGTTGCCGCAGCCCTGGCCTGACTCTCGCCGTCCACCGGGACGGTCGTCGCGGATCGCAGGACCGATGCGGCGACCGTCGTGTCCAGGAACGGCCCCAGATGCGAGGGCGTACGCTCGGCCTCTCGACCGTCGCCGACACGTTGCTCCCCGAGACGACCGGAAACCCCTGTGACCACCAACTCCGAGCTCTTCGAGCGGGCCCAGCGGGTCATCCCCGGTGGGGTCAACTCGCCGGTCCGCGCCTTTCGGTCGGTGGGCGGCACGCCGTACTTCGTGGCTCGGGCCGAGGGGCCGCGGGTGTGGGACGTGGAGGGCACCGAGTACCTGGACCTGGTGCAAAGCTACGGCGCCATCATCGCCGGCCATGCCCACCCCAAGATCGTCGAAGCGGTCCGCACCGCCGCTGGTGACGGCACCTCCTACGGCGCCCCCACCCAGCGGGAGGTGCTGCTGGCCGAAGAGATCGCCGAGCGGGTGCCGTCGTGCGAGAAGGTCCGCCTGGTGGCCAGCGGGACCGAGGCCACCATGACTGCGCTCCGCCTGGCGCGCGGCGCCACCAGCCGCACCCGGGTGGTGAAGTTCGCCGGCAACTACCACGGCCACGGTGATGCGCTGCTGGCCGACTCGGGCTCGGCCGTCGCCCACCTCGATCCCGCCCACTCGCCGGCCGGTGTGCCGGGGTCGGCCGGCGTACCGCCCAGCGCGGTGGCCGAGACGATCGTGGCGCCCTACAACCAAGTTCCCCTCCTCGACGACACGGTGGCCTGCGTGATCGTGGAACCGGTCGCCGCCAACATGGGTCTGGTGGCCCCGGTGGACGGCTTCCTCGACGGCTTGCGCGCCGAGTGCGACCGGGTCGGCGCGCTGTTGGTCTTCGACGAGGTCATCACCGGCTTCCGCCTCGCTCGCGGGGGCGCCCAGGCGCTCTACGACGTGACGCCCGACCTGAGCTGTTTCGGCAAGGTCATCGGTGGCGGCCTGAACGTCGGCGCGTTCGGCGGCCGAGCCGACCTCATGGACCACCTGGCCCCGCTCGGGCCGGTGTACCAGGCGGGCACGCTGTCGGGGAACCCCTTGGCCACCGCGGCAGGCCTGGCCGCCCTCTCGCTGCTCGACGACGGCGCCCATGCGCAACTCGCCACCACCGCCACCCGCTTGGCCGACGGGCTCGAAGCCGGGGCGCTCGATGCCGGCCTCACCCTGCGGGTGCCGCGCGTCGGCCCGTTGGTCGGGCTCCACTTCGGCGCCGAGGCGCCCACCGACTACGGGGGCGCACGAACCACTGACGAGGCGGCCTACGCCACCTACTTCCACGGGCTGCTGGCTCGCGGCGTGGCCCTCGCCCCCGGCGCCTACGAGGTCATGTTCCCCGGGCTGGCGCACACCGACGAGGTCGTCGACCGGATCGTGACCGTCGCCGCCGAGGTGGCCGTCGACGTGGCCGCCCAGCTCGCCGACGATGCCGCCGCTGGCATCACCGCTGCGGACCCGTCCACCGGGCTCATCGGAGGGCGATGACCACCGGCGGTCCGCTCGGGTTGGAGGGCATCGACCCGCTGGACCTGCTGGCGCACCTGCCCGAGCTCACCGTCCTGCTGGAGGCCGACGGCACCATCCGATGGGTGGCCCCGAGCATCCCCCCGACGCTGGGCTGGGACCCGGCCGACCTGGTGGGACGGTCCGTGCTCGACCTGTTCGCCAAGGAGGCGAACCGTGCCCTCCACCTCGAGGCCTTCTCCGAGATGGTGTCGGGACCAGGGGTCCACGGTCCCATCGAGGTCACCGTGCTCGGTGCCGAGGGCGAACTGGTCGAAGTCGAGCTACTCGTCACCAATGCTCTCGACGATCCAGCCGTCGGCCTCCTGGTGGCCACCTGTCGGGACATCAGCCGGCGCGACACCGCCTTGGAGAGCCTCCGCCAGCGCGAGGCGTGGGCGTCGAGCCTGTTGCGGGGCAGCAACGACCTGATCGTCGTCTGCGACCGGATGGGCACCATCGCCTACGTGAGCCCCTCGGCTGAGCGGATCCTCGGCCGGGAACCCCACACCCTCAGCGCACGGTCGATCGCCGAGCTCGTGCACGCCGACGACCTCATCGGCGATCCCGACGGGACCCTGCCGGTGGACCGTCTCCTCGGCACAGGACCCGGGCGCCGGCCCGTGCTGCGCCTGGCCCACGCCGACGGATCGTGGCGGCGCATGCGCGTCGAGCGGACCGTCACCAGCCAGGCCGCCGACCGCTCAGTCGTGCTGACCGCCCGGGACCTTACCGCCGAGGACGCCACCGCTGACCTGCTCAGCGAGCAGACGGTGCTCCTCGAGCGCATCGCCCGCGGCGCACCGGTGGCCGACACGCTGCGCGCCATCGAGCACCTGGCCACGCACCGCCTCGGCCACGGCCACTTCGCCATCGGCTTCTACGATCCGAGCGGCGAGTACTGCAGCGAGGCCGGCGACGTGGATCCCCACCTGGTCGGCATCCTCGAACGCACCGGCATCTCCCGTCCGCCTAGGGAGCCCGCAGCGGTCGACGCGGTCGTCACCTACCGCCACGACGAGGGTTGGGACTCGGTCCTGCGGGCGGCATCGGACGAGCGCTACCAGGTGGCATGGGTGGCCGACCTCGCCGGCGGCGGCCACGTCATCGGGCGGGTCACCTTCCTCTGCGACGATCGGCGTCCCCTCTCCCCGGGAGAGCTCGACCTGCTCGGCCTGGTGGCCGACCTGGCCTCGATCGCCGTCGAGCGTCACGATCTCCAGGCCCGCCTGGCCTACGGCGCCCTGCACGACGAGCTCACCGGGTTGCCCAACCGCCGCCTGCTCCTGACCCGCCTGCGCGAGGCGTTCTCGTCCGCCGATGCACGCGGTGGCCTGCTCTTCGTCGACCTCGACCGGTTCAAGTTGATCAACGACAGCCTGGGTCACGAAGCCGGCGACCAGCTCTTACGGGAGGTGACGTCGCGGTTCAGCCGCACCCTGCGACCGAACGACCTCATCGCCCGTGCCGGCGGCGACGAGTTCGTGGTCCTGTGCCCCGACCTCGACGACGTGGTCCAGGTGGCCCGGGTGGCGGCGCGCCTCACCGAGTCGTTGGCCGAGCCCATCGACCTGCCGGGCGGCCGCGTGGTGGTGTCGGCCAGCATCGGCGTCGTCCACGTGGTCGGCTCCGCCGAGCCCACCGACGTGTTGCGCGACGCCGACCTGGCCATGTACGAGGCCAAGCAGCTGGGTCGCAACCGCACCGCCCTGTTCCACGAGGGTCTGCGCGAGCGGGCCGTGGCCCGCCTGGAGGTGGAGAACGCACTGCGTGACGCCGTCCGCTACGACGAGATGGCCCTGCACTACCAGCCGGTGATCCGCCTGCGAGACGCCAAGATGGTGGGCGTAGAGGCGCTCCTGCGCTGGAACCGGCCCGGGCTGGGAATGATCCAGCCCGATGCGTTCGTCCCCGTGGCCACCGACACCGGGCTCATCCTCCCGCTCGGGCGGTGGGTCATCGAGCGTGCTGTCGAGGCTGCGGCCCGCTGGCCCGAGCTCGAGGTGGCCGCCAACCTGTCGGCCCGTCAACTCACCGACATCGACCTGGTGGACTTCGTGGCCGAGGTCCTCGAGGTCTACCGGGTGCGGCCGAACCGCCTGTGCCTGGAGGTCACCGAGGCCGACCTCATCACCGACACCGAGCTCATCGTCGACCAGTTGAGCCGGTTCAAGGAGCTCGGCGTCCGGATCGCCATCGACGACTTCGGCACCGGCTTTGCCACCCTCGACTACCTGCGCCACTTCGCCGCCGCCGACATCTTGAAGATCGACGGCTCGTTCGTGGCCGGCGTCACCGACCCGTCGTCGCACGACTTGGCCATCGTGTCGGCCGCCATGGTCCTGGCCGACAACCTGGGCTTCGAGACCGTGGCCGAAGGGATCGAGACCGAAGCCCAGCGCGAGGTGCTCGAACGCCTGGGCTGCAGCCTGGCCCAGGGCTACCTGTTCAGCCCGGCCGTGGCCGCCGACGAGATCGACGAGATGCTCCGCGCCCGCCGCCACCCCGTCGGGTCCCCGACCGGCTGACCTGGGACCGTCACCAGGAGCCAGACTGTGGTGATCGCAGGTAATGCAACCCGTTCGCTCGACCGCCCGTCGCCCAGGAGCACGCCACCGATGACCTCAGCCGGATTCCGTCGAGCGCGACTCGGGGCCCTGCAGTCTGGTGTCGACGCCGCCCTGGCCGACCTGGCCGAGCGCGAGGCCGTCGCCCGGTTGTGGGCCAAGGACCACACCCTCTGGTCCGACGACCCCACCGAGCTGGCCGACCGCATGGGGTGGCTGGAGGTCACCGCCGACATGACCGCCGCCGGCGAGCGCCTCGACGCAGTGGCGGCACAGGCCAAGGCCGACGGCCTGACCCACGTCGTGGTCATGGGGATGGGCGGCTCCAGCCTGTTCCCCGAGGTGCTGGCCCAGACGTTCGGTGCCAGTGGGGGACTGGAGCTGAGCGTGCTCGACAGCACCGACCCGGCAGCGGTCGCCCGGATCGCGGCCCAGAACCCGCCTGAGCACACGCTGTTCGTGGCCTCGTCGAAGTCGGGCGGCACCGTGGAGACGCGCAGCCACCTCGACTTCTTCTCCGAGCGCATCGGCCGTCCCGAGCAGTTCGCGGTGGTCACCGACCCTGGCTCGGCGCTGGCCGACCTGGCCCGCGAACGTGGCTATCGGGAGGTGTTCGAGAACCGGCCCGACATCGGCGGCCGCTACTCGGCGCTGAGCTTCTTCGGCATGGTGCCCGCCGCACTGGCGGGCGTGGACTGGCGAGCGTTGGTGTCCGCCGCCGACGCCGTGGCTCCGTCGCTGCGCGACGCCGACGCGGCCGTGAACACCGGCCTGCAGCTCGGCGCGGTGCTGGGTGCGGCGGTGAAGGCCGGGCGCGACAAGGTCACGTTGGTGATCGATCCCCGCATCGCCAGCTTCGGGCTGTGGCTCGAGCAGCTCCTGGCCGAGTCCACCGGCAAAGCGGGCACCGGCACCATCCCGATCGTCGACGAACCCCTCGGGCCCAGCAACCTCTACGGCGACGACCGCCTGTTCGTGGCCATCGGTGACGTCGACCAGGACATCGGCCTCGACGTGCTGGCCGACGACGGCCACCCGGTGGTGGAGCTCTCCTTTGGCGACCCGACCGACCTGGGCGCCCAGGTCCTGGTGTGGGAGGTGGCCACCGCCCTCTGCGGTGCGGTGCTGGGCATCAACCCCTACGACCAGCCCAACGTGGCCGAGGCCAAAGACGCCACCAAGGAGGTGCTGGCGTCGGGCCCACCCGACCTTCCGGCCGCCACCCTCGCCGACGTGCTGGACCAGGTGGAGCCGGGCGACTACCTCGCCGTGCAGGCCTACATGGAGCCCTCCGACCCGGCGGTAGAGGAGCTCGAAGCGGTCCGGCTGGCCCTCCGGGACGAGTTCAAGGTGGCCACCACGTTCGGCATCGGGCCCCGCTTCCTGCACTCCACCGGGCAGCTCCACAAGGGCGGCCCGGCGACTGGCATCTTCCTCCAGGTGGTGGGCGACGACGCGTCCGACGCCGCCATTCCCGACCAGGACTTCACCTTCTCCGAGCTCAAGCACGCCCAGGCCGACGGCGACCTGGCCACGTTCGCCTCCCACGGCCTGCGGGCGGTGCGGACCACCCTGGCCGAGCTCACCGCGCGAGCCTGAGCCACCTCGATCCCGCTCCCGCGGCGGAACGACCACACACGACACAGGAGCGCACATGAAACTGGGCATGATCGGTCTCGGCAAGATGGGCGGGAACATGGCCGAGCGGCTGACCCGCCACGGCCACGAGGTGGTGGGCATGGACCCGCACAAGCCCGAGGCGGACGCCCAGTCGATCGAAGACCTGGTGCCGCTCCTGGAGGCCGACGGTCAACCGAGGGTGGCGTGGAGCATGGTGCCGGCCGGCGACATCACCGACGGCACCATCTGCGCGCTGCGCGACCTGCTGTCGGAGGGCGACCTGGTGATCGACGGCGGCAACTCCAACTTCCAAGACTCCATCCGACACGGCGAGGAACTGGCCCGCAAGGGCATCAACTTCGTCGACTGCGGTACCTCGGGCGGGGTGTGGGGACTCGACAACGGCTACGCCCTCATGGTGGGCGGTACCAACGAGAGCGTCGCCATCGCCCAGCCCATCTTCGACGCCCTCTCGCCGGAGAAGGGCTTCGCCCACGCCGGGCCGGTGGGCGCCGGCCACTACGTGAAGATGGTCCACAACGGCGTGGAGTACGGGCTCATGCAGGCGTACGCCGAGGGGTTCGCCATCCTCGAGGCGTCACCGCTGGGCATCGACGTGGAGGCCGCCATCGGGTCGTGGCAGGAGGGGAGCGTCGTCCGCTCCTGGCTCCTGGACCTGCTCATCACGGCGCTCGAGAACACGCCCGACCTCGACGGCGTGGCCTCGGTCGCCGCCGACTCGGGCGAGGGCCGTTGGACCGTGGCCGAGGCCATCGCCAACGGTGTCTCGGCGCCGGTGATCTCCGCCGCCCTCTTCGCCCGCTTCACGTCACAACATCGCGAGGACGACAGGGCCATGAAGGTGGTGTCGGCGCTCCGCCAGCAGTTCGGCGGCCATGCCATCGAGATGGACACTCCCGAAGGCGAGCAGCACTGATGGCGCCTAGGTCGTCGGGCTCCGAGCGCTCCGACGCGCTCGTGCTCTTTGGGGCAACGGGGGATCTTGCGTACAAGAAGATCTTTCCGGCGGTGTACGAGATGGAGGCCGACGGGCGGCTGGAGGCGCCGGTCATCGGCGTGGCGTCGTCGGAGGGCGACGACGCCTTCCTCCACGAGAAGGTGGTGGCGTCCATCACCGAGCTGGTAGAGGACTTCGACCAGGAGGTGCTCGACCGCCTGCTGGAGTCGGTGCACTACGTGTCGGGCGACTACCGGGAGTCGCAGGTCTACGACGACCTGGCCAAGGAGCTGAAGGGATTCGAGCGACCGCTGTTCTACCTGGCCATCCCGCCGGTGCTCTTCGACGATGTCATCACCGGCCTCGACCGCTGCGGTGTGGCCGGCGACGGCGGGCGGCTGGTGGTGGAGAAGCCGTTCGGGCGCGACTCGGCCAGCGCCATCGAGCTCAACGAGGTCATCCACCAGACCTTCGCCGAGGACCGCATCTTCCGGATCGACCACTACCTGGGCAAGGAGTCGGTGGAGAACCTGCTGGTGTTCCGCTTCGCCAACTCCATGCTGGAACCGATCTGGAACCGCAACTTCATCGCCAGCGTGCAGATCACCATGGCCGAGGACTTCGGGGTGGGCAGCCGCGGCAAGTTCTACGAGAGCGTCGGTGCCCTCCGCGACGTGTTGCAGAACCACCTGCTGCAGATCGTGGCCCTCCTGGGCATGGAGCCGCCGGCTGGATCCGACGCCGGCTCGCTGCGAGACGAGAAGGTGAAGCTCCTGCGCCAGGTCCGGACCATCGAGCCGGCCGATCTCGTGCGGGGTCAATACCGGGGCTATGGCGACGAGGAGGGCGTGGAGGCGGGTTCCGACGTGGAGACCTTTGCCGCCGTGCGCTTCGAGATCGATTCCTGGCGTTGGGCCGGCGTGCCGTGGCTGCTCCGCACGGGCAAGTCGCTGGGGGCCACGGCTACCGAGGCCATCATCACGTTCAACTCCCCGCCCCGCCTCCTGTTCACGCCCGAGGGCGCCCCCGAGCCCGGCCCCAACCACCTGCGCTTCCAACTCGGCAAGGCCGACGGGGTCAAGCTGCACCTCCACGCCAAGAAGCCCGGCGACGAGCTCATCCCCGAACCGGTGGACCTCGAGGTGTCCTACGCCGAGGCCCTCGGCCCCCGCGAGGAGGCCTACCAGCGTCTCCTCGACGACGCCATGGACGGCGACGCCCGCCGCTTCGGCCGCGAGGACGCCCTCGACGAGCAGTGGCGCATCGTGGAGCCGGTGCTGACCGACCACGACGAGGTGCACCTCTACGACGCCGGGTCGATGGGCCCGACCGAGGCCGACCGCCTGGCCGAAGATGTCGGTGGTTGGCTCGACCCTGCTCCCCCCGCCGAGCGTAGATGAAGCATTTCGTTGCATGTCCGTTGCTAGTAGTAGCACCAGAGTAGGCCGCCGGGGCTAGGGGAGCGGGTCGGGGATGCGCTTCACGATGGCCGCGGCCATGGCGTAGGCGGCCTCGGCGGGGCCGATCTCGTCGGGCTGGAGGAGGTTGGCCATGATTCGCAGCACCCAGTCCATGAGGCTGCGGGAGCGGATGCCCACCCGGGTCAGCTCCCGCATGATCACCGGCTGGCCGATTATCTTGGCGAAGAGGCGGGCCACCTTGAAGTAGAGGCCGTACTCGGCATCGAGCCACTTCGGGTACTGCTGCAGGGCCATGCCGTCGCCCGTGGTGAGTGCCTCGCCCAACAGGCCGGCGACGTGACGCCCGGTCTCGTAGGCGTAGTCGATCCCCTCGCCGTTGAACGGGTTGACCGAACCGCCGGCGTCGCCCACGACTGCCCACGTGGGGCCGACCTTGGGGTTGACCGACCCGGCCATGGGGATGCGCCCGCCGGTGGGCGCCTGGCACGGTGCGTCGGGGTCGATCTTCCAGTAGTCGGGAGCAGTGGACGCCCACTCGGTCATCAGGTGCGACGTGTTCACCTCGCGCCAGTCCCGAAACGTGGACAGCAGGCCGATGCCGACGTTGATGGTGCCGTCGCCCACCGGGAAGATCCAGCCGTAGCCGGGCAGCGAGGATCCGTTGCGATCGCGCACGTCGAGGCAGCTCTCGATCCACGGCTCGTCGTGCAGCGGGCTCTCGTAGTAGGTCCGGATGGCCATGCCCAGCGGGTAGCTGCGGTTGCGCGCCGTGCCCAGGGCCCGGCCGAAGCGGGAGTTGGCGCCATCCGCGATCACCGTGTAGCGAGCCCGGACGTCGCGGGTCTCACCGGTCCTCTTGTCCTTCACCGCCGCCCCGGCTACCAGGCCGCCCTCGACGATCGGGGCCACCGCTTCGGTGGCCTGGTGTAGTTCGGCGCCCGCCTCGCCGGCCCGCTCGAAGACCAACTGGTCGAGGTCGCGCCGACGGACCACGAAGCCGTGGTCCGGGTAGATCGGGTGGTCGGGCCAGGCCAGCTCCACGGTCACCCCGTGGGCCAGAGCCCGCAGGCCGGTGTAGCGGTGGTATGGCAGGAGCGCGTCGTAGAGGCCCATGTCGGCCAGTTGCTTGACCGCACGGGGCGTCAGCCCGTCGCCGCACGTCTTCTCACGGGGAAAGGACTTGCGCTCCACGCACACCACCCGGTGCCCGGCCTCGGCCAGCCAGTACGAGGTGGCCGATCCGGCCGGCCCGCCGCCCACCACCAACACGTCGGCACGATCCGTGGCAGCCACGGCTCGACGCTACCGGCCGCACGATTGCGAACTTGCAGGCCAGCTGCGCTGGTCCCGGCGCGGCCTGCCCACGAGCTCGCGGGTCGGTGGCCTTGGGGCGTCTGACGCGACCGACGCCAGCGGGGACCTACTCGCCGCGATCGATCTCGTCGAGGGGGAGCTCACCGGTCTCGTCGAGCTCGCCCAGCTCGATCACTGCATCGACCTGGCCCTCGACGGCGAGAGGATCGGCCTCGAACGCCTCGGCGGTGAAGCCCTGCTCGGCCTCGGGGTCGTAGTCCTCGCCGGCCAGCTCGGTGCGGATGTAGATGACCACCGCGGCCATCTCCTCGGCCGAGAGGGTGTCGCCGTAGGCCGCCATGTTGCCGCTGAGGGTGTCGGTGTTGCGGGGGCCGCCCGGCCGGTCGAGATCGCCGTAGGTGCCGTCGTCGCGCGCGCCGCCCTCCTGGGCGCCGTAGGAGATCCAGTGGACCATCGACAACGGGTCGGCGAACGAGGCCAAGACGTTGCCCTCGTTGAGTTGCGCACCGGCCCCGCCCTCGCCCTGGGCTCCGTGGCACCCCTGGCAGCCGGCCGAGGAGTAGACCTCCCGGCCGATGACCAGGGGGTCGTTCTCCCCGGTGGGCGGCGGCTGGACGGCGTACATGTAAATGAACGCCCACAGCGGCAGCAGGGCCAGGACCGGTGCGGCCCAGAACGGCACCCGCTTGCGGTTGCGGGCCGCGGCCACCACTGCGATGTCGGGCACGACGGGGGCGGGTTCGGTGTCGAGCGTCGGAAGCGGTGCTCGCGTCTTGGCCGGCGCCGCTGAGGCAGCTGCGGGAGCTACCTCTTCGCCCGGCGCGGCGGCCGGTGCGGCGTCGGCGCCTTCAGCCGGCGCCTCGCCACCGGTCATGGCGGCCCGACGTTCGGCCGACCGCTTGAGCAGGTGCTCGGGTATCTCGGTCAACGAACGTCCTCCGCAGACGGATGGTGCGCTCTCCGGCAATGGCCGAGGGGCGGAAACGGCGTCACCCTAGGCGTGGTTCCCGCAACCGGGCCAAGCGGCACCCACCCGCCGCCCGCTCTGCGTCCACCCGCCGGCCGAGCCTCCGAGAACCGGTTGTAGCCGGCACCTTCCTACGCTGAGACCGTGGGCCAATCGCCGCAGTCCCGAAACGGTCGTCACCCGTGGGCTGGGACCGATCTGGTGGCATCGGCGCTCACCGTCCGAGGTGCCTCGCAGACTGCGGGTTGCCGAGTGGGTAGGCCCACAGGCGGCGTGCTAGACCGTGGATCGGCGCCGGAGCCGACCACCTCGTCCGAACCGACGCCACCCATTGTGATCGATTTCACGAGGAGGCACACCGACGATGACCATCGCCGCATCATTCGGGAGTGACCTCGTTCACGTGATCACCTCGATCGCCAAGGGCTTCGCCAACGTGGCCCTCACCACGTCGCTGCTGGTGTCGTTGGCCATGGCGGGCTCCATCGTGTGGTTCGCCAAGCGTCGACCCAGAGACGCCCCCCTCTCGTGGGGCCAGGCCATGGCCGCGGCCATGTACGTCACCTTCATCATGTTCTTCTTCTTCGGCGTGGTTCCCGACCGGTGGCTCAACTACGCCGAGGGCGAGCTCGGGATGCGCTCCGACGCGCTCTTGGCCGGGCCCGGCTCCACCGGCTGGTTCGAGTTCCTGCCCGTGGTGATCTCCAAGCAGGCCGTGGCCGACATCGTCACCATCTTGATCTACGGCTTGGGCTTCAACGTCTCGGTGGTGCTGTGGGCCGTGTGGCAGAAGCGGGGCACCGCTCCGACCGAAGAGGTCGAGAAGTCGAGCTACGGCCGGCCGTTGGTGAAGGCGTGATCCGGTGACCAAGACCGATGCCAACCCGCCGATGCCGGAGTTCCTCACCGACTACGCCCTGGTGGAGGTGGACGCCGACTACCTGGCCAAGGCGGTCAAGCCCAAGCAGTTCATCCACATCGACCAGTCCGAGTGCATCATGTGCGAGGGATGCGTCGACATCTGCCCGTGGAAGTGCATCCACATGGTGTCGCCCGCCTCGATCGCCACCGCCGAGGGCACCGAGCGCCCGGGCGTCGACCCCAGCGACCACACCGTGTTCCTCATCGACGACGACGTGTGCACCCGCTGCGCCCTGTGCGTCGACCGTTGCCCCACCGGCGTGATCATCCTCGGCAAGATCGGCGATCCCGCCGCCAACGGCGACGGCCACCAACGCACCAACACCCATGGCTACGGCTACGGGATGCGACTCGGATGAGGGGCTAGGCACCATGGCCAAGACGATGTCGAACAAGGGCTCGGATCGCGTCAAGGCGCTGACCGACAGCGTGCAGGGCTCGCAGGCCTGGAACTCGATCTTCCGCCCCGGCTCCATCTTCCGCAAGGGCTACACCGACAGCCCCCGCAACCGGTCCTACGTCATCATGAACTCGGTGCTGTACCACCTGCACCCGGTGAAGGTGAAGCGCCACGCGGTCAAGGTCAGCTACACGCTGTGCCTGGGCGGGTTGAGCTTCTTCTTGTTCATCTTGTTGACGGTGACCGGCATCTTCTTGATGTTCTTCTACCGGCCCACCGCGGCGCAGGCCTGGAACGACATCTACACCCTGCAGACCTCGGTCACCTTCGGTCTGTTGGTGCGCAACATGCACCGGTGGGCGGCGCACCTGATGGTGCTGTCGGTGTTCCTCCACATGGCTCGCGTCTTCTACCACGGCGCCTACAAGCCGCCTCGGGAGTTCAACTGGGTGATCGGCATCGTGTTGTTGCTGCTCACGTTGTTGCTGTCGTTCACCGGCTACCTGCTGCCGTGGGATCAGCTCGCCCTCTGGGCCGTCACCGTGGGCACCAACATGATGGGCTACACGCCCGTGTTCGGGAACCAGGTGCGTTTCGTGCTGCTCGGGGGGTCCGAGATCGGCACCGACACCTTGCTGCGGTGGTACGTGCTGCACGTGCTGATGCTTCCCTTCGTGATCGTGATCTTCATGGCCATCCACTTCTGGCGTGTCCGCAAGGACGGCGGCATCAGTGGACCCCTGTAGGACTGGAGCGACGCCGTGACCGAGATCCCCGAACACCTCCGCAAGCGGGCCGAAGAAGCTCGCGCCAAGGCGGCTGCGGCCAAGGGCGAGCCTGCGGCTCCGGCCGCTGGCGCCGCTCCAGCCGCAGCGCCGGCCGACGCAGCCCCCACCGAGGCCGAGAGCAAGATCCCCGCCCACCTGCTCGAGCGGGCCAAGGCCGCCCGGTCCAAGGCGGCGGGCCCCACGACCACCACCACCGAGGGCGGCGACGTGGTGGCCCCT
>JAABUN010002266.1_pt1 | contig 35294 bp, 21 predicted proteins | sample 5559311 | NCBI WGS metagenome assembly JAABUN01 (sample SAMN10711877, study PRJNA513370) | rock metagenome | isolation source: Antarctica rocks | place: Antarctica: Victoria Land, Siegfried Peak sud | reverse complement strand
TTCTTTTCTCCGTAACTGTTTCAAATTCTCAACTGATTCTTTTACTTCCCGCAACTTTTTGTTCATACTAATATCTTATCAAAGAACTAACTCGTTATGCACCCCTGTTATGTGTAAAGCGTATTAGGATGGATAAAACGACGGGTGAAAGGCGTTGGAACAGCGAGATTTCTTCGATTGACACGGCACTGGTTCTCGGTGGAGTTTTAAGCGTCAAGCAATGCTTCGGGGACAATAAAGAAATTGTCCAATTAGCGACAAAAATTTATGAGCGCGTGGATTTCAAATGGATGCTCGACGGAAATCCGTATTTGCTTTCGCACGGCTGGCGACCGGAATCGGGCTTTATCAAAAGCCGTTGGGACACTTACAGCGAACACGCTCTGCTTTATTCTTTGAAACACGCAGGTCAAAACCTTGCAATTTCATTGCAAGAATTTATTATGCTTTCTTTTCTTTATCGGAAAAAAACAATCAAGCGAATTTTATTCGCGTTCCTTTTTCAAACCTCTGCACTTCCAGTGCAGAGTCGTTTAGTTTCTGGCAATCGGTTCGCCAACTCGTCCGATTTCGCCGCTTGCCTGGAATGCCTGGAAAAGAAGTTATATAACTTACGGCGATTATAACTACTTAGCCGGCGACACGCCGCTTTTTATTCATCAATTTTCGCAAGCGTGGCTTGATTTGCGCGGGCGGCGCGAAAAAAGTCCGCCGCACGTTGATTATTACGAAAATTCCGTCAAAGCGACTCGCGCCCAGAGACAATTTTTTATTGACATCTCGAAGGAATTTCCGACATACTCGGCAAACATTTGGGGTTTAACGGCTTCGGACAGCCAAAACGGTTACATCGCCTGGGGCGCGCCACCACGTCCCGCGTCTCTGGACGGAACGGTCGTGCCGTGCGCCGCGGCTGGCTCGCTGATGTTCACGCCCGACATTTCCATTGCCGCGTTGCGCGAAATGCGGGAAAAATTCGGCGATAAAGTTTATAGATATTACGGATTCGTCGATGCTTTTAATCCGAAAACCAATTGGACGGATACGGATGTTATCGGAATTGATTTGGGAATAACGCTCTTGAGCGCGGAAAATTTGCGAAGCGGCAAGGTTTGGTTTTGGTTTATGCGGAATCCTGAAATAAACTATGCCTTGCATCGCGCTTTATTATAATTTATAACAATTCGGCAAAACTAATTTATGGCATTGCTCGAAATGAGAAACATCGTCAAGGAATTTCCCGGTGTGCGTGCTTTGGACGGCGTGACATTTGACCTTTCCGCAGGCGAATTTCACGCGCTCGTCGGCGAAAACGGCGCGGGAAAATCTACTTTGATGAAGGTTTTGTTCGGTGTTTATCCGTTCGGCGCATATTCGGGCGATATTCTCGTCGGCGGACAAATAAAAAAATTTCCTAACATCCGCGCCGCCGAAAACGCCGGAATCGCCATTATTTTTCAAGAGCTTTCCCTTGTTAAAGAACTTACCGTCGGCGAAAACATTTTTCTCGGAAAAGAGCCTTCACGCTTCGGCATAATAGATTGGTCGCTGCTTTACCGGAAAGCCGCGAAGCTCTTGAACGATTTGAACTTGCCGATAAATCCGCGCACCAAAGTCGGCAATCTCGGAATCGGACAACAGCAGTTAGTTGAAATTGCAAAAGCATTGTCACAGGAAGCGAAAATTCTCGTGCTTGACGAGCCGACGGCAGCTTTGACCGAATCGGAAGTCGAAACACTTTTTACAATTTTGAAGGAATTAAAATCGCGCGGTGTCGGAATGATTTATATTTCGCACAAACTCGGCGAAGTTTTCCAGATGAGCGACCGGATAACGGTTTTGCGCGACGGCAAAACGGTCGGCACGAATGATGCGAAAAATTTGAGCATCGAAAAAGTCATTGCGCTGATGGTCGGGCGCGAAGTCGGCGATATTTTCCCGACAACCGCTCACGATTTCGGTGAAACTGCCTTGGAAGTGAAAAACTTGAATGTTTTCGACGCTGATAATCCTGACAAAAAACTTGTGGACAATGTTTCGTTTTCGGTAAGAAAAGGAGAAGTCGTCGGGGTTTCGGGACTTATGGGCGCTGGTCGAAGCGAGTTACTGATGGCGCTTTTCGGGGCGTGGAACGGAAAAAAATCGGGAGAGATTTTTGTCGAGGGGCGAAAAGTTATGATTAATTCGCCGTCCGAAGCCATCGAAAACGGCATCGGTTTTGTCACCGAAGACCGCAAACGATTCGGGCTTTTTCTTGAACAGACGATTCTCGATAATTTGACCTTAGCCGGACTCAAACGAATTTCCGGTAATTTTTTGACACACCTTTCGCGTGAAACAGTTGCGGCAAAAAGCGCAATGAGTTCGCTGAAAGTAAAGGCGAATTCGCCTTTGATGGTTGCTGGCGCGCTGTCCGGCGGAAATCAGCAAAAGGTTGTTTTGGGAAAATGGCTGCTGACGAATCCGAAGGTTTTGTTTCTCGACGAGCCGACACGCGGCATTGATATCGGCGCGAAACAGGAAATTTACTCGGAAATTAATAAACTTGCGAAAGAAGGTTTGGCAATCTTGATGGTATCGAGCGAACTGCCCGAAGTTATGGGACTTTCCGACCGAATTTTGGTTTTGCACGAAGGAAAATTGACAGGCGAATTTACCGAACAGGAAGCGACGGCAGAAAAAGTGATGGCATGCGCGACGGGGCAAAATTATGAAAGAAACTAAAGAACAAGGCTTCAAGATTCAGACATCGGCTTTGCGGGCTTACACGATGATTGGCGCACTCGCGCTGATTTGGATTTATTTTCACTGGGCTACCGGTTCGATTTTTCTCACGCCGCGCAATCTTTCAAACTTGATGCTGCAAACATCGGTGACAGGAATTTTAGCGGTCGGAATGTTGATGGTAATCGTTTCGGGCAACATTGATTTGTCGGTCGGCTCGGTTTTGGGATTTGCAGGCGGAATTGCCGCGATTTGTTTGACGACTTTGGGTTACGGAATCGCGCCTTCGATTTTGGCGGCGATTGCCGTCGGTGTTCTAATCGGCGTGATTCAGGGCAGCCTTACGGCTTACTTAAATATTCCCGCGTTTATCGTAACTCTCGGCGGGCTTCTGGCGTGGCGCGGCGCGGTCAAAGGCATTACAAAATCTGAAACGATTCCGATTGCCGACGCAACATTTAAATCTTTCGGACAAAGTTATATTTCACCGAATGTCGGTTGGATTTTGGCGGCGTTGGCAATTTTATTCGTCGTTTTTATGGCTTTTAGAAACATAAAAGCGCAAAAAGAATTTGAACTCGGCGAAGCAAAGCCTGCGAACATAGCTCTCAAATCGCTTTTGCCAATCGGCGCGATTATCGCTTTTATCTATGTTATGAATTCCTACGCGGGCGTTCCGATTCCGGTTTTAATCTTGCTCGCGGTCGCTTTGCTGGGTTATTTTATAACCAACAATACGACATTTGGTCGTTATCTTTACGCTATCGGCGGAAATGCGGACGCGGCGCGGCTGTCGGGCATCAACAACAAACTCAATATTTTGAAAGTGTTTGCGTTTCTGGGTGCGTTGACCGGCATTGCTTCGATAATTTTCACGGCGCGTGTCGGAAGCGCATCGCCTGATGCGGGAGTTTTGAAAGAACTCGACGCGATTGCGGCGTGCGTTATCGGCGGCGCGAGCCTGATGGGCGGACGCGGAACGATTTTCGGGGCGTGTCTCGGCGCATTGATTATGGCGAGTCTCGACAACGGAATGTCGCTGCTTAATGTGCGCGATTTTATGCAGGAAATAATCAAAGGCTCGATTCTGGTCGCAGCAGTCGGACTCGATATGGCTGGCAAAAGGCAAAGTTGATTTTCGGCGATTGGTGGTATGATGTTTTGCAAGGGTAATAGTCAAAAACAGGAGAAAATAATCAAATGAAAAATTGGGTAAAAGGTTTCGTTTTATTAACTTGCGCGTTATTTTTTATGGCTTGCGTCGGCGCGCCGAATGAACAGACGAGTGGTAACAAAACACAGACGAGCGGCAGCGACCCGAACAAAAAAATCAAAATCGGTTTTGCGATGGCGACAGTTAAAGAAGAGCGTTGGCAACGCGATAAAGATGCATTTGAAGCGCATTGCAAACAGTTAAATGTTGATTGTGTCGTTACAGTCGCCAATAACGATTCAACTCGTCAGACAAACGATGTCGATAATTTGCTGACCAAAGGTGTCGATGTGCTGGTTATCGCGCCGAACGACGCGACGCAAGCCGCTTCGATGGTTGACAAAGCGAAAGCGCAAAATGTTCCGGTAATTTCATACGACCGCCTTATCAACTCGGACAAAATTGATTTGTATGTTTCGCATCAAGTTCCTGTCATCGGGCGAAAAATCGCCGAATACGCTTTGCAGAAAGTTCCGAAAGGCAATTATATAATGGTCTACGGCGCGTCAACCGATAACAACGCCATTATTATGCAGAAAGAACAGCTTAAGGTTTTGAAACCGGCAACCGACAACGGCGACATCAAAATCGTCGCCAATCAATTCATTACCGAATGGAAAGCGGATTTAGCACTCAATTTCGTGGAAAACGCTCTCACGCAGTACGGCGACAAAATTGACGCGATTGTCGTCTCCAATGACGGAATGGCGGGCGGCGTAATTTCCGCTCTGGAAAAAAGAGGCTTGACGGGAAAGGTTCTCGTCACCGGACAAGACGCGCAGAAGGACGCGCTTCAGCACATCGCCGAAGGCAAACAAACGATGACCGTTTATAAATCGATTATTCCGCTCGCCAACAAAGCGGTCGAAGCCGCGATAAAGCTGGCGAAAAAAGAACCGCTCGTCGAAGCGCAGCCTTTCAGAAACGACAATATCAACAAAGACGTTCCGGCGATTTTATTGGAAGTCGTCGTCGTCGATAAAAATAATTTGATGGACACCGTTATCAAAGACGGTTACGCTAAATTTGAAGACGTTTACGCGAATGTTCCGGCTGACCAGCGTCCGAAACAATAAATAACCTATAGTTGCTGTAATTAAAAATATGAATAATCTTACCGCAGAGGCGCAGAGTTACGCGGAGAAAAAGCAAAATTCTCGGCGAATCTCGGCGAAAACTCCGCGCCTCTGCGGTGAAAATGATTTACCGGCAACTTGTGTTAAATAAGGCATCTAACAAGAAATGCTTCCCGAAACCGAACAGGAAAACCCGCGAACGGCGGAGATTGATAAATTGCCGACAATCGAAGCGATTCGTTTAATCAACGGCGAAGATAAAAAAGTTGCCGAAGCGGTCGAAAAGGTTTTGCCTGAAATTGCCGCGAGCGTTGATAAAATCGTCGAAAGATTAAAAAGCGGCGGATGGCTCTTTTACGTCGGAACAGGCACGAGCGGACGACTCGGCGTGCTGGACGCATCGGAAATTCCGCCGACCTTCGGCGTTTCTTACGATTTAGTTCAAGGAATTATCGCGGGCGGTTACGACGCGCTTTACAAAGCAAGCGAAGCGAGCGAAGACAACCGAGAAGCCGGAAAAATTGATTTGCAAAATCGTGGCGCGACCGAAAAAGACGCGGTTGTCGGCATCGCGGCTTCGGGCAGAACGCCTTATACAATCGGCGCGGTGGAATTTGCGAGGAATCTGGGATGTTTTACGGCTTGCGTAACCTGTGTCCCGGATTCCGAAATTACCAAAGCGGCGGAAATTGCGATTGTCCCGCAAGTCGGCGCGGAAGCGATTACCGGCTCTTCAAGGATGAAAGCGGGAACGGCGCAGAAAATGGTTTTGAATATGATTTCAACCGCCGTGATGATTCGGCTCGGTTTTGTGAAAGGCAACCGGATGACGAATGTAAAATCTTCCAACATCAAGTTAAAAGAACGCTCTTTGCGCATTTTGATGGCGGAAACAAATTTGGACGAATATAAGGCACAAGTGAAATTTGAAGAAGCGAACGGCGATTTGCGTGTTGCAATCGTAATGCAAAAAGCGAATGTTTCGCGCGAAACGGCGGAAAATGTTTTGACGGCAAACGATTTTATGATAGAAAAAGCAGTCGAATCTTTAAATTAAAAATCGGCGGCAGCTAATTTCACTGAAAGTTTTGTAAATCAATCTGCAAAAATGAATCGTTGTTTCGTTCAACGGTTCGGCTACTAATTTTACGGAGGATAACAAAATGAATGGTGAAAAAAACGGTAATTTGATGAACGCCGGAGTTGCGCTGGCAATCGGTTTGGTGATGTCGTCCATTATTTTCGGTTGGTTTTACAGTAAAACGAAGAAAGGCGACGAGGCAATCGCCGTTACCGGCTCGGCGCGAAAGCGTATCAAATCGGACCTGGTTGTGTGGAGCGCGGGCGTGTCGTCGGAAGCACCGCAACTCGCGGAAGCGTATCGTCAAACGACCGAAAGCATTCCGCGCGTCAAGCAGTATTTGATAAGCAAGGGAATTCCCGACTATCAGATTACGATTTCGTCAATCTCGACGACGACTTTGAAAAAGCGCGATAATGAAGGAAACGAAACATCGGAAATCACGGGTTACACGCTGCGTCAGCAAGTCGAAGTGCGCTCGGACGACGTTGATAAAATCGCGCAGATTGCCCGCGAAGCAACTGAATTAATCAATCAAGGGATTTTGCTCGAATCGAGTTCGCCGCAATACTCTTATACGCGGCTCGGCGATTTGAAAATCCAAATGCTCGGTGAAGCGGCGAAAGACGCGAAAGTTCGCGCCGAAAAAATCGCGGACAGCACGGGCAATAAAATCGGAGCGGTGCGCTCGGCGCGGATGGGCGTAATGCAAATCACAGCGGCGGATTCGACCGAAGTTTCCGACGCGGGCATCAGCGATACGTCTTCGATTGACAAAGACGTAACGGCAGTCGTCAATATCAGTTTTGCGGTGGATTGAAAAACCCGACAGTTAAAATTATAAATCTTCGCGCGGCGAATTGGTTGTTTTGAGTTTTTACGATTTCCGAATTCGCCGCGCGACAATTTTATTGTTTCTTATGCAAACACTCGACCTAATCATTATTTTCGGCTATTTAATCGGCGTAACTCTTTTCGGCATGTGGTTTGCCAAAAAACAGGACACGACCGAAGATTATTTTGTCGGCGACCGGAGCGTGCCTTGGTGGGCGATTGCCGCTTCGATTGTGGCGACGGAAACTTCGACAATTACGTTTATATCAGTTCCCGGAATCGCGTTTGCCAAAGGCGGAAACTTTCAGTTTCTCCAACTCGTTTTCGGTTATATGCTGGGGCGCGTGGTGATTTCGCTGCTTTTTATCCCGATGTATTTTCGCGGCGAACTGCTGACGGTTTATCAGCTTTTGGGTGAAAGATTCGGCTTGAAAGTCAAAATGCTCGCGTCCGCGCTTTTTGTCGTGATGCGAAATATCGCGGACGGCATTCGTCTGCTTTTGACGGCGATTGTTTTGTCGGCAGTTTATGTCGCTTTTCAGCCGAACGCCGACGTGAATTTTGTAATCGTTGGCTCGATAATTCTGCTCGGCGCGATAATGATTATTTTTACCTATTACGGCGGAATAGAAGCGGTGATTTGGGTTGAAGTCGTGCAGCTCGGAATTTACATCGGCGGCGCGGTCGCGGCAGCGGTTGTGATTTTAAATCAAGTTGACGGCGGAATGCCGCAGGTTTTAGAAATCGGCAGGCAGTTTGATAAATTCAGTTTATTCGATTTTACGCTCGATTTTACAAAAACTTATACGTTCTGGGCTGGCTTAATCGGCGGCTGTTTTCTAACAATGTCGACGCACGGCACAGACCAATATCTCGTTCAGCGTTACCTTTGCACGAACAAACCGAGCCGCGCGTCTTTAGCTTTGCTTTCAAGCGGCGCGGTTGTGTTGGGACAATTCATCGGATTTTTGTTTATCGGCGTTTTATTGTTCGCATTTTACGCGCCGTATAATGCGGCTGAATATACAGGCGCGGGAGTTTTGAATTCAGGCGTTCCGGCAACTTTTCCGTTCGCGGGCGGCGATAAAGTCTTCCCGGATTTTATAACCAAACATATGCCTTCGGGACTTTCGGGTCTTGTTGTCGCGGCGATTTTCGCGGCGGCTTTGTCGTCTTCGCTCAACTCAATCGCGGCAACTTTCGTCAACGATTTATACAAACCTTTCAAACCCGCAGCAGACGACCGACATTTCTTGCGCGTCTCGCATTGGTTGACGCTTGGTTTCGGCATTGTTCAGATCGTCGTCGCTTTGGCGGTAATGAAACAAAATCGTTCCGCACTCGACCAGGCGCTTTCGATTGCGTCGCTTTTTAACGGTCCGGTTTTGGGCGTGTTTCTAGTCGGTACGTTTTTGCCGAAAGTTCGAGAAAATGCCGCGCTCGTCGGAATGGCAGCGAGTATTTTATTGATTTTATACATCAAATTCGCAACGCCGATTGCGTGGACCTGGTATGTTTTAATTGGAAGTTTAACCACTTTCTCGGTTGCCTGGCTGGCAAGTTTCATATTTAATAATCAAAGCCAAACAAATACGGAGAAACTTTAACTTTATTGTCAGTTCAAATTTTCAAATTATGTTTAAAATGATTCTCAGTTTAATGAACAAATTCGCCGCTCTAATTATTATCTTCGCATTTTCGTCTTCGCTTTTTGCGCAAACAAATAATGTGAAATTTCGCCCGCCGGCGAAGGCTGACAAATGGGCGGACAAGCAGTTGAAAAAGATGACTGTGGATGAAAAGATCGGGCAGCTCATTCACGTCGGCATCAACGCGCGTTATCTGAATCAAGCCAGCCCTGAATTTCTCGAACTCAAACGCCAGATTGTCGAAAACAAAGTCGGCGGCATTATAGTTTTCGTCGGCGGCGTTTATGAAACCGTGCATCTAGTTAACCGGATGCAGGCGGAAGCGAAAATTCCGCTGCTTATTTCCGCCGATTTTGAAACGGGTGTCGGAATGCGTTTTGAAGACACGGTGAATTTTCCCTGGAATATGGCGGTCGCGGCGACGGGAAATCCCGATTTTGCGCGTCGGCAAGGCGAAATCACAGCGCGGGAAGCCAGGGCTTTAGGTGTGCAGCAAGTTTTCGCGCCCGTCGTGGATGTAAATAATAACGCCGATAATCCGGTGATAAATGTTCGCAGCTACGGCGAAAATCCCGAAGACGTAGGACGTTTTGCAGCCGCATTTACACAGGGTTTGCAATCGGGAAATGTTCTGGCGACGGCGAAACATTTCCCCGGACACGGCGATACGGCGGTTGATTCACATCGCGGGTTGCCGATTATAAATTTTTCGCGCGAGCGACTCGAAAAAATCGAACTTGTTCCGTTTCGTTCGATTATCAATCAGGGCATCGGCTCAATAATGGTCGCGCACATCGGTTTGCCGCAGATTGACGCAACCGAAATCAAGCCTCTGAAAAAATCAATCAAAGCCAGCTACACCGAATCGGAAGTCGTTACGGAAAACGCCACTTTGCCAAGCACTCTTTCGCCGAAGGTTGTTACCGATATTTTAAAAAAGGATTTGAATTTTGACGGACTCGTTGTTACCGACGCGCTCGATATGAGCGGCTTAACCCTTTATTTCAACCAGGATGAAGCGGCGGTTCGCGCTTTTTTGGCAGGCTCGGACATTTTGCTCAAGCCCGCGAGTGCTGATTTGGCAATCAAAGGTTTAAAGGAAGCCGTCAAATCAGGCAGAATTTCCGAAGAAAGATTAAATCAATCAGTCCGCAAAATTCTGGCTTGGAAACACGAACTCGGTCTAGCCAAACAAAAAATTACGCCGCTCGAACTGATTGACACGAGCGTTTCCGGTTTGCAGACCAGACAATTAGCCGATGAAATTGCCGCCGGCGCGATGACTCTGGTTAAAAACGGAACAAACAATTTGCCGCTCGCCAAAGGCAAAAAAGCGACGGTTGTGTGCATCACCAACGGCGAAGACCGAAATTTTGTCGGCAATACTTTTACAAACTCGCTTCGCCTCCTCGGAATAAACGCCGAAAAAGTCGTGATAGATGAACGCTCAACCGCGAAGGAAATCAATGAAGCCGTCGAAAAAGCCAAAAATTCGGAAATCGTTATCGCCGGACTTTTCGGGCGCGTGCGTTCGGGCGCGAAAAACAGCGTCGGACTTCCCGAAGCCGGAGAGCGCGTTTTGCGCGAAGTTCTGCGAAACAAACCCGACACAATCAGCGTCAGTTTCGGCAATCCATATTTGCTGAAAAGTTTCCCCGCAATGAAAACTTATGTGGTCGCATACGGCGATATGCCGAGTTTGCAGCGTGCCGCCGCCCGCGCTTTGGCAGGCGAAACTAATTTTACGGGAAAACTCCCGATTTCGATTTCTGAAAATTATCCGCGCGGAACAGGTTTGAGTTTGCGAAGGTAAAACAAAACAGAATGAATAGCTTTTTATTTCAGTTGTTTCGGAAGCGAATTAAATAAAATTATTGAACGCGACTTTTCCACCGATCATTGAAAATCTCACATTTCCCGCGTCGTCGAGCGCAATTAAATCAGCGCGTTTGCCGACTTCGAGTGTGCCGTAAGTTTTTTCGATTCCCAAAAGACGCGCCGGATTCGCGCTTGCCATTTGTGAAACTTCCGATTCGGAAAATCCGAGCGAAAGCATCATTTTTACAGCGTCGAGCATCGTGATTACACTTCCCGCGATGCTTCCGCGTTCATTTTGTGTTTTACCGTTTATAACCGTAATTTTTTCATTCCACATCTCGAAATTGCCGTCGCCCAAGCCAGTCGGAGCAATCGAATCGCTGACGAGCGTTAGTTTTTCCGCAGGTTTATTTTTGTAAGCGAACTTCAGCATCGGCGGCGCGACGTGAACGCCGTCGGCAATAATCTCGCAGGAAATTTCATCTTTCGTTAAAGCCCAACCAGCCACGCCGATTTCACGATGATGAACGCCGGTCATCGCGTTAAAAAGATGCGTAACGTGGCTTGCGCCCGCATTAAACGCGCTTTCAAGCGTTTGAAAATCTGCTTTTGTATGCCCGATTGAAACAATCCAACTTTGTTTTTTTAGTTCTTTCACAAGCTCGATTCCGCCTTCAATTTCCGGCGCGAGCGTCGTTAAATGAATCGCATTTAAATTTTTTAGTTTTGGTATTCGACCAATTTCATCGCCATTTTTGAAAGTTTTGAAAAATTCGGGACGCAACGCGCCGCACATTTTTTCATTGGCAAACACGCCTTCGTAATGAACGCCCAAGACTTGCGCGATTGGCTCGTTCGTCTGAATTTCCATCAGTTCGTCAATCGAATCTATTACGTTGCGGTAATTTTCGTCCGAATCGGGAACGAGCGTCGGAAGCCACGCCGTAACTCCTTTGCTTGCTAAAAACGCGGAAACCTTGCATAAATCTTCCGCGCTTGCCGTATTAACGTCAGCACCGACCGCGCCGTGATTGTGGATGTCAATGAATCCGGCTTGGAGGCTTGCGCCGTTTAAGTCAAAAACCCGCGCAGCCTTTAAATTTTCGACTTCGGTATCCGGCACAATTCGTGTGATGAAACCCTGCTCGATAAGCACCGAACCTTGAAGAGTTATATCTTGTGATAAAATAATTTTTGCGTTTTGAAGCAGCATTCTTTTTCGTTCGACAGAGACGTATTATAAATTAAACCAATTTTTGACTGATGAATATGTTATATGGATAAAGCGAATTATTTCAATTTCCGCTTTGAATGTTTCCCTCGAAGCCAATCATTTTCGGTGTTTATTTGTATTTTCATTTTCTCGTTTTTCTCATCAATCCAAGCTCAAACCGATTCAAATTATTATAAACAAGGTTTGGATAATCTCAACAGGCAGGATTTTCCGGCAGCGGTTGTTTCATTTCAGACGGCTTTAAAAGTTTCACCCGAAGACGATAAAGCGCGGCAGGGTTTGGCAATTGCGCTAATCGGCATCGAAAAATTCCCTGAAGCCAGCCGCGAAATTGCCAAACTTCTGGCGCGTTCGCCGAAGGACGCGAATTTGCTGGAAATGGCGGCGCAAATTTTTGTGCGGCAAAAACGTTTTGCCGAAGCTGAAATCGTTTTGCGGAGGCGTTTGAATTTGGGCGGCGAACAGGCTGAATCGTGGACTTTGTTCGGCGACGCGCTCGACGCTCAAAAGAAAACTGCGGAAGCTGTAACTGCTTACGAAAACGCGGTGCGGCTCGCGCCTGATTCGATAGATTTGCGCTACGCGCTCGGTGCTTTGTATTGGAAACAAGTTCGTTATGAGGCGGCGGAAAAAGAGTTTTTGGAAATTTTGCGCCGTCAGCCCGGCGAGCCGCGTGCTTCGTTTAATTTGGGCGATATTTATTTGAGCAACGGAAGCGCGGAAAAAGCATTGCCGTTTTTGGAGAAGGCGGCAAAGGCTTTTCCAAACGAATATGACACTCGTCTGACACTCGGTCGCGCTCTTTTGGCGATGAAAAAATTTGAACCGGCGATTGCGGAACTTCAGTTTGCCGTAAAGTTAAGACCGGAAATTGCCGACGGCTTTTTTCAACTCGGACTCGCTCTGCAACGCTTCGGGCGGCGCGAGGAAGCGAAAATCGCTTTTACAAAAGCTCAGGATTTACAAAAAGCTAAACGCGCTTCTGAGAATGTAACTAACACGAAGAATTAGCGGTAACGGTTAAAATGAAAAAGAAAGTCCGCCTCAAGTTTCAAAACTTGAGGCGGACTTTTTAGTGTATGTCGAAATTTAACTTCCGGGATTTAGAAGTAAAATTTGATGCCGAATTGGAACTCGCGCGGCAGACGAGTGCCGGTCGGTCGTCCGAAGGACGAGTCATTCAGAATGTCAGTTCCGGTCGTCGGTCGCGCCGCGCTGATACCCGTAAACTGCGTGTGGTTGAAAAGATTGAAACTTTCCGCGCGCAACTGCAGATACATTGTTCTCTCTTTGTTGAAATAAAATTGCTTCGACAAAGCGAGATTGGTTTGGTTGCGTCCCGGAAGGCGGGCAAAGGCTCTGCCCAAAGTTCCGAATTGTCCGAGCGGCGCAATCTCAAAGGCGAGCGGGTCAAAAACAAACGGCAAACCCGACACCGGATCAATCGTTCCGGCTAAACCGCCGCGCGGGTCGCTGATGGCGTTCGGATAAATACCGCGTGTTCCGTTTGCCTGGTCGGTGGTGGAAATGACCACGCGCGGAACGGGCGCGCCAGATTCGATTTGCGTAATACCCGAAACTTGATAACCGCCGAGAAGCAGACGAACCAGCGAGTTTGATGATTTGCGGAAAAACGGCAATTCATAAACGTAGCTCGCGCTGAAAACGTGCGGACGCGAAGTTCTCGCTTCGGCATATTCGGCTTGCGTATTAAACGGATTCTGCGGGTCGTCAATCGCGTCGCGGTCATTGGTCGAATCGGTCAAAGTCTTGCTGAAGGTGTAAGCCAGAGTAATGGTAAATCCTTGCTGAAGGCGATAATTGAACGACGACAACAAACCGTTGTAACGCGATTTGGCACTTGTTTCATATTGAACGATATTCGTGAAACCGACAAACGGACGAGCCGCGTTGGTGTTTCCGGCGGTCGTGCTTGTCGCACCGGCGGCAATCGCTTGTTGGGGCGTTACGAAATTGATGTTGCGCCGCCGAATCAAATGGTCGCCTTTCGTTCCGACGTAACTGACATCAATCACTGCGTTTTTGAAAATTTCGCGTTGGATGCCGAGCGAATAAACCTGTGCTTCAGGTGTGCGGAAATCCGGCGCGATTGAGCCGCCGATACCTAGATTTCTCGACGGAAAAGTCGTCCCGATAATCGAGCCGCCAAATGGCGCGCCCGGATTCGAGAAAGTAATGACGGCGGTCGGAGTGCTGGTAAATCCGACGGCAGTATTAACCGGCGGCGTGAAAAATGTCGCGTTTTCAAAAATTCCGACAAGCGGTTGGTCAAAATAAAAACCGTAACCGGCGCGAATAACGGATTTGCCCGGACTTCCGAAAAGGAATTTACCGATGCCGCTTTCAAATTCAGGCTGGTAAGCCAAACCAACACGCGGGCTGAAATTATTTTTGTCCTTCGGAATAATCGTGTCGCCGAAACGCGAGTTGATGCCAGCGCGAGCGATGCCGTTTAGCGGGTCAACTCTGGCGGTAATAATCGCGCTGCAAGTCGCCGTCGAACAATCGGTCGCCGGATTAACGGGGCGATAAAGTGCCGGGTCGAATGTGACCAGTAAATTATCCACGTCTGTAACCGGACGGAAATACTGATAGCGAACGCCGAAATCTAAAGTTAAATTCGGTCTAACCCTCCAGGTATCCTGCGCAAAAAACTCGTTGCGTCCGAAACGAAAACGAACGCGCGGGTCAAATTGCGCTTCCGAATAGGTGTTCGCTCTGCCAAGTAAAAACGAGGCAAACGAATCGCCTGTTCCGGTGACGGTTGATGTTCCGACAAGCCCTTGCGATTGTGCGGCACTAAAGCCGAAACTTCCGGCAGCGGAGTTGCCGCCGAGATTTTCGTTCTTAAATTCTTTGGTTACCTCGCCGCCGAATTTGAAAATGTGATTGCCGCGCGTGTAAGTCAAAACGTCGCGGAACGTGCTGTTTCCGTATTCGATGCTGTAACCCTGCGTTGATCGAATCGCGGTAAAACGAGTGGAAATACTGGGAAGCGCATTGTTCGGGTTTTCCGGGAAGAATTCTCTTATTTCCCCGGCGCCCGCATAATCGCTTCTGCGTCCGCGTCCGATGAGTTGGGAACTGATTGTATTGGTCGAATAATTATAGGTGAATTCGTTGACGAGCGAATTTCCAAAGATGCCGGTATAAGAGACCGCGAAAACCCGACCCGGAACTTTCGTGTCGGTGGTGGAGATATTCGGAAAGGTAAAAGCTCCGAACAAACCGAAAGATTCCTGCGTGTTACTGGTATCTTGCGTATAGCGTCCGAAGATTTTGTGATTAGCGTTAAAATTATGGTCAATGCGAACTACCTCTTGCCGCGTGTTGTTGATATTGACCGGGCTGAATGTAAAACCGTTGCGGGTCGTGCCGTTCGGCAGCGGAAAAGCCGCCAGCAGTCCGACCGAGCGTGGGTCGATGTCGCCGGGCGAAACTATATTTCCGGCATACGGGCGATTGTCAGAAGGACGAAAAATCTGATTCTGCTGAATCTGAATCGTCATTCCGGCTGTATCAACCGCCGTTACGGGCGTATTTCCGGTGGCAACCGTCGTAAATGCTCCGGCAGCAGTTCGGAAAATCGGCAATCCGAGCGTTGCGGAAAAATTGCCTTGTCGTTCCAAAGCCGACGGAGTTGTTGCGCCGGCATCGGTCGTCGCGCGTATTATGCGTCTGACTTCTTCCGAAACAAAGAAGAACGTCCGATTTTTACCGTTATAAAACACGGGACCGCCTTCACCAAAGCGCGGAAGATAAACGGGACCGCTGAATGTGCCGCCGAAATTGTTGTAGCGAAGTTTCGGCACGCCTGCCCGCGGCGTTCCGTCCGCTTTTCTGCCCAGGCGATTGTTGAAAAACGAGTTGGCGTTGAAATAATCATTTCGCGCAAATTCGTAAAGTCTGCCGTGAAATTCGTTGCCGCCGCCGCGCGTTACGATAATTACCGCGCCGCCGCCTGAGCGTCCGATTTCGGCTGTATAATTTGAACTTAAAACCTTAAATTCCTGAATCGAATCAACCGTCGGTGTCGAAAGCAGCGTGATATTTGAGCCGACATCCGTATTGCTCACGCCGTCAACAAGATAATTAACGGCATTGCGGCGCAAACCGTTGATTGAAATGCTGGCGCGGCTAGTCAATCCGAAATTCGATTCGTCGTCCAAGTCAGAGCTAACGCCCGGAATTGTTTCCAGCAAACGGATGAAGTTTCGATTATTCAGCGGCAATTCCGTAATCTGATTGCCTGAAACCAGAGCCTGTCCGGTCGGACTGTCTTGCAGAAGCGGCGCTTCGGCTGTCACGGTAACCGTTTCATTCGCCGCGCCGATTTCCAAAACAATGTCAATCGGGCGGCGGTCTTTCGCGCTTAAGGTCGCGTTGACCACGGATTTTTTAAATCCGGCTTGTTCGACACTAATGGTATAAGAACCGGGATTGAGCGGGAAAACATTAAAGTTTCCCTCATCGTTGCTCTGCACCCGTCGCACTGTTCCGGTCGAAACATCAGTAACCACAACGGTTGCATTAGCAATGGCGGCACCGGTCGAGTCGCTGACTTGCCCGGTAATTGTCGCCGACGTTTCTTCCTGCGCATTTGCCGAGCCGCTCAAACCCAAACATAAAATCAGAGCGATAAAAAACAAGCGCGTTATTTGCCTCAAATTACTTTTCATTGTCTTTCTTTCCCCTTTCAAAAAATTCAAAATAAAATTGCGGGCTATAAGAAAAATTTAGATTTTTGGAGATATCTTCAAGAATTCGTTATGGATGAAGCCGTAGCAAAATCCTTTCAAAACCGTAAAATCTAACAAAATAAAGGTTGTAACAAAAAATTAAGGTAGTTGAAATTGTTTATAAACCGAAAACACTTATTTGTAAAGCAAAAACTGTGCGCGACGTTTCTTAAATTGATCTATGCCAAAAGTTTGAGACCTCTCATTTTTTTTGCTCCATCATTCAGTGAGATTTTTTTCAGAAATTTCATTGGGTAAATTCAGATAAAAAATTACCCGTGACGCTTTATCTGACATCACGGGCATAAAGTCGTTCATTGTTGCGTTTTAGAAAATGTAACGCAACGAAAATTGAACATTGCGCGGTGTATATTGCGTGGCGGTTCCATTAATTTGTCCAAAGCCGGAACTTGTAAAAGTTGAGTTTGGAAAACCAAACTGAACATGATTAAACGCATTAAAAAGGTCGGCACGGACGCTCAAACTATGACCTTCAAAAGGCATCAGGAATTTCTTTGAGATAGCAAAGTCAAAGTTTTTCACGCCGTCGGCGAAGAAAGTATTTCGTCCCAGAATACAACAATCGAGGTCTGCAAGTGTTGCCTGCCGAAAAGCGCTCGCCGGCAGCTGTTCCCTTGAAGTATTCGGATTACCGATAGTGCGTCCGAGAAGGCTGGAATCGAGAAGAACCGGGCGGCTTTCGGCAAAACCATCGAAATCTAAATCCCCAACTCCTCCAAATACGGTAAAAGGCGTGCCGTGAACCCATTTGAAAACCGTCGAAATCTGCCAGCCACCGAAAATTTGACCGACTAAATCTTTACGTTTCATAAGAAAAGGAAGCCGGTAAGTTCCAAACAACGTAAAACGGTGCGGTGTATGAGAACGCGAATAACCTCTCGACCTTTTCAGGTTGTTTCCGGTTTGGTTGCTATCACCTCCGCCAAGGAAAGTTGCTTCGGAAGTAGTATCCTCGGCTTTGCTAAAAGTATATGCCGCTTGAAAATTAAGTCCGTTGCTCAAGCGCTTTGTAAATTCCATCTGTAGTCCGTCATACCAGGTTAATGCGCCGTTGCTGACCTCCAGATTTGTGAAAAATCTTCCGTCGGGTCTTCTTTCGTTCGTTCGCGGAACGCGAAAGCTGTATTCCAAGGCTCCTAGTGGAACGGCGACCGGACATTGCGCCGTAACCAGAAGACCGGGCAAACCTGTTCCGGCGCACAGCGCATCCGCTGCCGGGCGCAAAACTTGTCCCCTCACATCTACACCGCGCGGGTCGCCCGTAGTGCGGTTGGCAGCAGTATATAAAATTGCCGGCGCATTATTAGGATGATCCGTAACCGTAACGCCGGTTGGATCGTTGTTAGGTGAGTTTGCCAGATTATAACGCAGGAGACCGAATCCCCGATTTCCCGTGTAACTGATTCTCACCGCAGATTTCCACGGCAATTGCCTTTCAAACGTCAAATTCCACTGCTTTGTATAAGGCATTTCAAGTTTCGGGTCGACAACCAGTGATTTTGTGTAACGAAAGGTCGGTTCAACGCCCGGAGTAAAAACAAATCCGAGTGTCGGGTCTGCTAAATTCGTCGGGTTGAAAATTGGACTTGCCAGACCTGACTGGACGTAGTTGAAAGCATTCGGTGTATTTAAACGAACGGAAGCACCCGATTGTGCAAATATTGATTGAAACAATCTGCCGTGATAATAACCGTAGCCGCCGCGGATTGCAGATTCGCCCGACTCGCCGAACACTTTAGCTAAAAATCCTTTTTTAAATGAAGGGCTGTAAGCAAATCCGATACGCGGTTCGATGTTGTCTTTATCATCACCATAGACATAGTCAACCTTGTCATTAACTTCTCTCGGGGCTTTGACATACTCATAACGTCCGCCGAGGTTAAGCGTCAGATTCGGGAAAACTTTCCAGTTATCTTCGGCGTAAAAGTTATATTCCCCGATGCGATTTTCAAGGAAAAAATTACCGAAACCTTTTGTAAAATTAGAAACACAGCCATTTAAAAGCGAGGCAAAGCCGGTAACGTAAGCTACGCCATTGCAAAGTGTAGTGCTATTTATATTAAACTGATAAAAACCGCGCGAAGCGTTATCGGCAAAATCGTCCAATTTTTGGTCTCGAATATCGGTTCCCATTTTTAAGAAATGTTTTGAACCCAAAGCCCATGACAGGTTATAAACGTATTGGTTATCCGTTTGGAAACGCTGAATCGGGAAAGCATTCGAATTACCGATAATTGAGCCGGAAATGGGAGTCGGATTAAAAAACCGGATTGTCGGTGTGTCGTTTCCGGCGGCAATATTAACCAGAGTTGTTCTTAACCCCAGACCGTAACGAAACTCTCCGACCAGCTTCGGGCTGAAAATATGCGTCCAGGTTACGCCGAGATTTCGTTGTTTATTATTTTGGTCGGCGCGTTCGCCAATAATAATGTCTTCAGCAGTAAGCCTTTGGCGTGTATATTGAAAACGCGCAAACACGGTATCGGATTGTCTCGGATTCCAATCAAGTCGTCCCGAATAATCTTCAGCCGGAAAATCAAATCCTTGCTGTCCTTCAAAAACTCGCGGTCCACGCGAACTGTTCGGAACAGCATTAGCAAATCTAGCTATGACCGATTGGACAAATGCGCGATTAGCCGGAGTGTCATTTGCCGGCGTAGCTCTAAACCAATTCGCCGGGTTTCTTTCCTCCAGCGTAAAAACGTCTCGCGTAAAGTTATTTGCACCTGAATTTCGGGTGCGGTCAAAGCTGATAAAACCGAATAAATTATTTTTGAGAATCGGAAAACCCGTCGTAAAGCCGAATTGATTGCGGCGATTGACGGGCTTTTTAAGATGATTGAAATAGGATTTTGCGTTAAGCGCGCTATCGTTGTGATATAAATATGCGCTTCCGTGGATATTGTTTGTTCCCGAAAGAGTTTGAACCAAAACAACCGCGCCGTAACCGCGTCCGAATTCGGCGGTAAAGTTGTTAGTAATAATCTGAAACTCTTTAATCGTCGCCAGCGACGCGCCTTGACGATTCTGGTTTTCCGACGAATCGTCATTATTTACGCCGTTAATCTGAAATGTCGCGCCGCGCGAACCCGTACCGTTAAAGCTAACCGACGAACCTGATGAAGATGTCGGGTTATTTTGACCGCCGGTCGGGTTTTCCTGAAAGCCGGTAAAAGTTTCAGCCAGCGTAAGAAAGTTCCCTTGATTTAAAACGGGTCTTTCTTGAATCTGTTCGCTGGTCAACGAGCTGGCGATTTGCCCGTTAGTCGTATTTATTTGCGGCGGCTCATCCGTGATGGTTACTTCAGCTCTCACTGATGGGTCGAGCTTAAAATCAACTTGAGTCGTTGAGTTCAACATTACGTCAACATTTTCTCGTGTTACAAGACCAAAACCGGTTTGATTCGCCGCTACCCGGTAACGCCCCAGTGGTAAAAACGTGGCAATAAATGAACCGTCCTCGTTTGTCGTCAGACTGCGTTGCAGACCGGTTTCGGTATTGACGATTTCAACCGAAGCTCCGACCACGATAGCGTCGTTAACGTCAGTAATCGTTCCTTTTATTGTTCCGGTAACGGTTTGTGCTGCGGCAACGCTGCTTAGACACAAACTACAAACCAGAGCAATAACCATAAAAAGCGTCGTTTGTTTCAAATTACTTTTCATTGTCTTTCTTTCCCCTTTCAAAAAATTCAAAATAAAATTGCGGGCTATAAGAAAAATTTAGATTTTTGGAGATATCTTCAAGAATTCGTTATGGATGAAGCCGTAGCAAAATCCTTTCAAAACCGTAAAATCTAACAAAATAAAGGTTGTAACAAAAAATTAAGGTAGTTGAAATTGTTTATAAACCGAAAACGCTTATTTGTAAAGCAAAAATCGTGCGCGACGTTTTAAATTTATTCGAATTATTCTGTCGGAACGCGCCTTTGATCGTTTCGCCGCCAATCGAATTTGCAAGGTCGAGAATAAGCTCGCAGATCTAACCGATAAAAAATTCCGCGCAGCCGAATTTTTCGCATTTGTAACGCGACGCAGGCAAAAAATCGGAAATGCCGTTATTCCAAAGGCATTTCCGATTAAAAGACATTCTCGTCAAAATCTTAAAAATTAAATTTACCGGAGAACTGTAGTCTTCTCGCAAAGCTCTCAACATTATCTCGAATTCGTCCGAAAGAACTCGAAGTGAACGTCGCCGTCGGCAAGCCGAACGAAGGCGTGTTGGTTAAATTTCTCACGTCAACCCGCAAATTAAAACTGTATCTTTCCGTAAATCGGAATTTTTTGGCGAGCGAAACGTCGGTTTGAAATTGGCGCGGACCGATAAAATAATTTCGTCCCGTGTCGCCGAGTTCTCCGGGCGCGGGCAATGAAAACATCGCCCGCTGTTCCGCGCTGAAAAAATAATTCGTTCCGTTTTCCTGAATCAAACTGCCCAAGTCGCGCGGGCAGCCATTGCAATTGACGGTAGAAGAAACGACGTTGCTGAAAGTATTCAAGCCGGAATAGACTGTGAACGGACGACCCGTAGCAAAATTGAACGTTCCGGCAAGCTGCCAGCCGCCGAGAACCAAATTGAGCGCACGCGGAATATCCGAAGCGTATTTGCGACCTTTGCCGAACGGCAAATCGAAAACATAATAAGCCTGAACGACGTGCCGCCGGTCAAAATCCGACGGAGCGTAATTCAGACGGCGATTGTTGATGTCAAACGGCGTGCTTGAAGCCGACTGCGCCGTGCCGCGCGAAACGGTCGAAAATGTCGGGTCAAACGAGCGCGTATCCATTGATTTCGAGAACGTATAAGCTACTTGATAGCCGATGCCGTTGGTAATTCGACGTTTGACGATGAATTCCAAACCGTTGTAACGCGAAACGTCGTTGCTGTCCAAAACATTAACTCTGCCCGTAAATTGCGGAAGCGTCTGGAAAAAGAACGGATTGTTAATTGTCGTGCCAATCAATTGATTGCTGCCGCTCGTTCTTTGCGAAACCGCTAACGCCGCCGAAGCGACGCTGCCGCCGGTTTGCGTGCCGGATAACGCCGACGAAACCGCCGAAAGCGAACGAAACGTCCCTGTTCCGGCGTTGTTCGTCGCGCTTCCCGTAAATAACAAATTTATCAGGCAGGAATTTGCCGTCGAGCTAGCCCGCAAAGCATTAAATGCCTGAAGAAAGTTTTCAGGACAGCGCGGATCGCTGGCGAAAATATTGACTTGATTAGCGTCGTAACCGCCGAAGAGATGCGTGCCGCGCCTGCCGATGTAATTAATTTCCAAAACGTTTTTCGCCCAAATTTCGCGCTGGAAACCGGCGAACCACTGATGACTTTCGGGAAATCTCAAATCCGGGTCAACCAGAGTGATACTGTTGGTCGAAAAAGCGGGCGTTTGCCGCAGTTGATCCGGCGTTTGAGTCGGAATCAATCTTGTTAAAGGCAATCCGTTTCTCAGAAGCAGGTTTTCCGAACCCACCCCCGAAATGGACGAAGCAAAGGTATTTCCGGGCGTGCTTTGAAAAATGCTGCTGCCGAAGACGAACGACGGAAAACGGTCGTAAGACAAACGATAATTCGCCCGAATGGAAGTTTTGCCGCTCTTAAACGGATCCCACGCGAAACCGACCGACGGAGATAAATTGTTAAAATCATTGTCAAACAAATCTCCCTCGACAAAGCGAAGCGTGTTAGTCGGAGCCGAGCTGATGGTGAATGGCTGATTGGGACGCAGAATCGGCAAATCCTTTGAACTCGGATTCAGCTTGATTTCGTAGCGCAGCCCGATGTCAAAGGTTAAATTTTTCCGCGCTCGCCAAGTATCCTGCGCGTAAATATCGTATTCGGGATAATAAGCTGTGAAATTGTAGCGCGTTCCTCCGGGCGCAAATTGACTCGGATTGTTCGGGTCAACAACAAAACCCTGACTGATGCTGCCGATGCGTCCGATCAAATCGTTGATTGTGCTTTGCAAACGCGATATATCGGCGGAATTTGCGCCGGGCGTTCCCGCCGGATTTGCCGTCGTTCCCGACACTGCCTGCGACGGAATGTTAAATGCGGTAAAACTGCTCGAACCCGTTCCGAAGCCAACCGACGGCTCGATACTTCCGCCGGCGGAGGAACGGTCGTCAAACTGTTTTCCGAAACGAAAATTGATGCCGGTTTTGATAGTGTGCGGAGAGTAATCGAAGGTTAAGTTATCAACAAACTGATATGTCTGCACGTTTCGCGCGTTAAAAGCGAAATTTGTATTCGGATCCGTTACGTTGTTGAAACCGAACGGAATGTTCGGGTCCGGCTGGGCGGTCGCAAAGCTGAAACTGAACCGATTGATGCCGAAAATAAATTCGTTCGCTATTTTCGCCGTCGGCGCGGAGCGGTAATTGAACGCTAAATTTTTCGGATTGCGAAGCGTGTCCACCAAATTCGGAAAACCCGGAAAAGCCGGCTGCCCGCCGTTCACGCGGTCGCCGAGCGTGTTCTGCTCGCCTTGCGAATAACGAAAATAAACTTGATTATTGTCGTTTATTTTGTAATCCAGCCGCGTAACGAAATCGTATTGATTTTCAATTTGCGGAGCGACGAAATTAAATCCGGCTGTGTTCAACCCGTCGCCCCTCGTAAAATCGTTCGGCGAAGGAATCGAGTTTAAGAGTGAACTGATAAACGGGTCGAGCGTAACCGGCGACTGAGTTCTGACATCATACGCTTGGATACAAGGCGCATTGGTCGGCGGTGTGCCGCTGCAAGTCGGAAAACGCGGCGAGCCGTCCGCGTTAACCGACGCGCCGAGCGGATTGGAAGCTGCCGAAACCGGCGTTCCGGCGGCAGCGTTTCTGCCGGGAACGCCGTTCGCATTTCCAACTACGAAGCGGTAAATTCCTTGTCGGGCTAAATCCGTATAAACCGTGCGCTGCGCCAGACGAGTTTCGTTGGCGCGCAGAAGCTGCAGATTGGCGAAAAAGAACGCTTTATCCTTCAATACCCGAAACGGCTTCGTGCCTTCTCCGAAACCGGGAATGACAATCGGTCCGCCGACGGTGCCTCCGAAAATATGCTGGACAAATTGCCGTTTCGGAATTCCGTTTAAATTATTTTCATATTCATTAGCGTTAAAACGCGGCGTTTGATAAAACTCGAAAATGTTTCCGGTCAAACGATTTGTGCCGGCTTTGGTAATAAAAGTTACCTGCGCCCCGCTGCTGCGTCCTTGTTCGGCGGTAAAATTGCTGGTTAGAATTTGAAATTCCTGAATCGCGTCCGGGTTGGTGCGAATCGGCGTGAAGTTTGAACCGCCCGCGCTCGATTCGTTGATGTCAATACCGTCGAGCGTAAAGTTAAAGGCGCGGTCGCGCGAACCGTGAACGTGAACGCCGCCGCCGGCGTTCGCGCCGTTGACGACGCCCGGCTGAAAATTAATTAATTCGAGCGGGTTGCGCCCGCGCAGTCCGACAATCGGCAAACTTTCGATTGTTCTTTCTTCGATTGTCGTTCCGACATTGCCGGACGTGCCGGTCTGCACGGCTTCGGCGGTATTTTCCACCGTTACGACCGCCGACACGTCGCCGATTTCCAGCGCGACATTGACCGTTGTCGGCAAGTTGACGTTGGCGTTATTTTTCGTGGAAACAAATTTTTTGAATCCTTCCCTTTCTACCGCGACGGTATAAGTGCCGGTTTGAATCAAATCAAAGCTGTATGTTCCGCTGTTACCAGTCTGCGCGGTTAACGTCTGACTTGTCGCCTCATTGGTCAGCGTTACCAACGCTCCCGGAACAGCCGCACCCGACGCATCTGTTACCGTTCCGGTAAAACGCGATGTCGCCTGCGCGAAAACCGCGCTCGCCGAGCTAACCGTTAAAACAAAAACAGCCAATATGAAACTTAAAGACTTTCTATTCATCATTTTCCTCCATTCTGAATTTACCACGAAATTTTAAAACTAGATTTTGGGTCAACCGAAAATTTTCAATTTTTGAAAGCCGGGCGGACTCGAAAATTTCCGGTTCGTTTCAAAATTATTTTTTTTGTAAAAGTGATTGCTCATATCCATCCTGTGCGCCGCGAATCGTTCATTGTCGTTTCCTTTATCTCTGCCGGAAGACGAAACTTGTTAAAATTTAAGCAAAAAAAACTATAAGTTTTATTTAGTTTTTCGGAGAAATGTCCAAGAATTCGTTATGGATAATTACGCGAATTTCTCCGAAAAATTAGTTAAATTAAGTTATAAAAGAAGATGTTAAATAAAAATGAAATGTATAGAACGGTTATAAACCAAAAACGTTTATTTGTAAAGCAAAAATCGTGCGCGACGTTTTTTGAATTCGCCCAGACTGTCTTGCTGTGATTTCTCAATTGCTTCGGGCGCGTCGCCGCGTTTTATCCGCTCGAAAACTTCGCCGTTCGCCAGCAGGCGATTGTAGTTTTCCGTTTTCCAATCATCGGGGAAAAGTTTTCGCAAAGCGGCGGCGATTTCGATTCCGGTTTCGACCGATTTGAAACTTTCGCGGTTTGTAATGATTATATTTATTCCACCCAACTGTTCGCCTTTGAAAACCGAAGCGTTCGGCGTAAATCGAATCGGCACGAAGCGCGCGCCGCTCAGATTTCTGTCGTTCAGATATGAAGCGAGTTTTTGCCCGTCAATCCACGGCGCGCCGACGACTTCAAACGGCGTGTCCGTTCCGCGCCCGACCGATAAGTTCGTCGTTTCCAGAAGTCCGATTCCCGGATAAAGCGTTGCTTCCGTCAGACTTCGCATATTCGGCGAGGGATTTGTCCACGTTTGAGAAGTTTGGTCAAACCACATTGAGCGCGACCAGTTTTCCATTTTAATCACGCGCAAATCCGCGCCGATTCGCTTTTCCGCGTTCATCATCTGCGCGAGTTCGCCAATCGTCAAACCGTGCCGGACGGGAACGGTATGCGACACGACAAACGATAATTTGTCCGCGTCGGCGGTTGCGCCTTCGATTGTTTCGCCGTTAATCGGATTCGGTCGGTCAAGCACAAACACCGAAATTTTTGCTTTCGCGGCTTCTTCCATCACGTTCAAAAGCGTCGTTTCGTAAGTATAAAATCTCACGCCGATGTCCTGAATATCGAAAATAATCGCGTCCAGATTTTTTAATTGTTCAGCTTTCGGGCGGCGCGATTCGCCGTAGAGCGAAAAAATCGGCAAGCCTGTTTTTTCGTCAGTCGAATCGTTAATTTTTGATTGGTCGAGTTCACCGCGAATGCCGTGTTCGGGCGAAAAAAGCGCGACAAGTTTGACGTTTGCCGCTTCCTTCAAAATATCAATTGTTTGCCTACCCGACAAATTTCTGCCCGTGTGATTTGTTACCAGACCGACGCGCAAGTTTTCCAAACGCTTAAATTTTTCTTTTTCCAAAACGTCAATTCCGTTCAAAACCGTAACGGTTTTAACCGGCTGCTGAATGCTGACTGCCGGCTGCTGATTTCTAAACTTTGGAATTTGCGCGGCAACTTGCGATGAATAAATGTCTTCGGCAAGGCGAATCGCTTCAACCGGCGTGTCTTCGATTGCCGAAGCGACGACCGTTGCAACTTTCGCTCGCAAAGAAGTTACATCGCCCTTACCGTTCGGATGAACGCGGTTTGACATAAAGACGACAAAGGTTTGCGAAACGCGGTCAATCCACACGCTCGTTCCCGTAAAACCCGTGTGTCCGAACGAGCCGAGCGGAAAAAGCTCGCCGCGATTCGACGAAAAAGAAGTATTGATGTCCCAACCGAGTCCGCGAGTCGCGCCGTCTTCGCTAACGACAATCGGCGCGGTCATTCGGGCAATCGTGTTTGAACTCAAAATACGTTTGCCGTCCAAAACTCCGCCGTTCAAAAGCATCTGACAAAAACGCGCCAAATCATCGGCAGTCGAAAAAAGTCCGGCGTGTCCGGCAACTCCGCCCATTCGATAAGCCGTCGGGTCGTGAACTTCGGCGCGCAAAATTGTGTCTTCGTTGTAACCTTCAGATTGCCCGCCAAGATAACTTTGTTGATTCTTTATATTTTCTGTCGGAGCAGTGTCAATGTTACGTTTTCCTGCTTTAGGGTTACTAGCCTTCACAAAATGGTATTCAGAATTTCCAGATAACATCCAGAAAGTTGTGCTGTCCATTTTAAGCACCAAAGAAACATCATCTAAAAAAAATTTTTCGGGTTTTGTTTTACTTGCTCTTTCGACAATCTCGCCAAGCACAATAAAACCAATATCCGAATAAACAAACTTCGTTCCCGCCGGTTGGCGCAGTTTCTCGCGGACAAGTGCCTGCAACATTCCGTCGCGTCCCGTCCATTTTTCCCGAAGGTCGAAATCGGGCTGGTAACCTGAAGTATGAGTTAAGAGTTGCTGAATCGTAACTTTTTTGGCGTTTTCGTCCTGAATTTCGGGAATGAACTTGCCGATTGTGTCGTTCAAGCGAATTTGCCCGCGCTCGACCAGAATCATTATCGAAGTCGCCGTCGCAATCGGTTTTGTAAGGCTCGCCGCGTCGAAAATCGTGTCAACCGTCATTTTTTCAACCGTCGGCACGAGCGAGCGATTGCCGTAAGCCTTGCGGAAAACGATTTTTCCTTTGTGTCCGACCAGAACGACAGCGCCCGGAAGTTTTTTATCGGCAATGTCTTTGGCAACCAGAGCGTCAATCTGATTGAGCTTTTCGGCTGACATCCCAACCGTCTGCGGCGCGGCAAGCGGCAGACTTTGACCAGTAAGCAGCGAGCAGTAAGCCGTAAGCAGTAAAAAAAGTGCAAAAACGCAAAGGCGCAAAGGCGCAAATTTTTTTGCAATTCGTAATTCGTAATTTGTAATTCGTAATTTATTCATCTTGCCGCTTTTAATTCCTTTTCTCTTTCTTTAAAACTTTCCTTGCAGAAGTTTACAAATTCTTTGGCAATCGGCGAAAAATATCCGCCCCTGAGCCGCGCCAAACCCAAATCCCATTTAATCTCCGCGCCTTCAATCAGCCACGAAGTAAGGCGTTTTTCACGAATTTCCTTTGAAACCGCTTTCGCGCCCGCGATGCCGACACCCATATTGTTTCCGACCATTTCATTGATGGCTTCCTGGCGGTTAAGCTCCATCACGACGTTCGGACGCACGTTTGCCGCCGCGAAAAAATCATCAATCATCCGGCGCGTGTTGCCGCCTTGCTCGCCTAAAATCAGACGCTCGCCGGCGAGCGTTGCGACGCTGATAAATTTTTCTTTGGCAAGCTGATGTTTCGGATGCGCGATGGCGACGATTTCATCGCTGAACAATAAATCGGTTTGGATGTTTGAGGCTTCGACGGGCAGGGAAATAAACGCAATATCAACCGCGCCGTGCATTATTTTTTCGACCAGAACCTGGCTTGTGCCGGAACTGACAGTTACTTCAGCGTTCGGATATTTATCTTTTAGTTTTCCTAAGATATTCGGCAGTTGCTTGGTTGAAAACATCGCCGAAGCCGAACCAATTCTTAAACGTCCGTAATCCGCGCCAGCGATTTCGGCGATTTCGGCAAGCGCGGCATCGTGTTCGCGCAGGATTCTTCTGGCTCTGGCAAGCAGATGCTCGCCCGCCTGGGTCAAAATCACGCGGCGCGGGGTTCGGGTAAAAAGCTGCAAGCCGACTTCATCTTCAAGCTGACGAATCTGCATCGAAACTGCCGCCTGCGTGATGTTCACGCACTTTGCGCCTGCCGTAAAAGTCTTTGTTTCGGCAATCGCCACAAACGCTTTTAATTGTCTTATTTCCATCTTTTTAGTGGCGAATGGTAAATGTTTAGAAAGTGAAAAATTAATTCATCATTCGGCATTCATCATTCATCATTATTACTTATCGCTTTTGATAAAATCGTTCAGCTTTGATTATAGGACGAGTATCGTTAGAATGTATCAGAAGAATATACCAGAACTCGTTTCTCGTCTATAGAAAATTTCAATGGCATCGGGTCGGACGAATAAAATTAAAATAAAACGCGCTTCCCAATCAGATTATTTATTTTTGGGCGTTGACGGCGGCGGCACAAAAACGCTCGTGGTTTTGCTTGACGAGGCAAATAATGTTGTCTCCGAAGGACTTTCGGGCGCGTCAAATCCTTTGCGAGTCGGGATTGAAACGGCGGTTGCCAACATTTCGGAGGCGACCAACAAGGCTTGTGACAAAATAGGTCGGAATCCGATTGAGATAGTTTCCGCCGCGTTTGGTTTAGCCGGAGTCAGACGAATGGATTTACGAATGAGAATTCGTGAACGCATCAGGCAAAAATTAGGAATAAAATTAATTGAAGTCGTGACCGACGCGGAAATTGCTCTTTACGGCGCGACCAAAGACGAAGCCGGACTGGTAGTTATTGCCGGAACTGGTTCGATATGTCTGGGTAGAAATGAAAGCGGCGAAAAAGCCGTCGCTGGCGGTTGGGGACCGCTGGCGGGCGACGAAGGCAGCGGAGCAGGCATCGCGCGGCGCGCGCTGCAAGCGATTGCGAAGGCTTCGGACGGGCGCGGAGACCAGACAAAATTAAGCCGCAAGGCGATGCAGTATTTTCGCGCCGGAAAGCCTGAAGATATATTGGTGGCGATTTACGCTCCGCAGACTGATAATATAAAAATTGCGGGTTTCGCAAAATTCGTCGTCGAAGCCGCAATCGAAGGCGATAAAGTAGCGCAAGAAATTTTAGCCGAAGCGGGACATGAACTCGGAACTGCGGCAAACGCTGTTATTCACCGGCTAAAACTTGAAAGAAAAAAGTTTTCGATTGCCAAAATCGGCAGCATCTTTCGAGCAGGCGAATTAATTACCGAACCTTTTCTCGAAACAATTCAGAAAACGGCACCGAAGGCATATTTAATCGAACCGCTTTTGCCGCCCGCCGTCGCCGCCGCGCAGATGGCTTTTGAAATGTATCGAAACGGGAAAAGTTAAATTGTTTTTGTAACCTTTGAAAGCGAGCGCGGCGCGTCCGGGTTTAAGCCTTTTGCTTCGGCAAGCAGCGCGGCGAAAAGCTGTGCGGGAATGATAAAAGGAATCGGCGATAAAAATTCGTCAATCTTTTCGGGCATCAGAAGCGAACGCGAACTAAGGCGAGCGATTTCCTTGTCATTCGTAATCGAAAATGAATCGGCATTCAACTCTTTCAATCGTTTCAATAAATCTTTATTACTTTTGACGGTTACACCTTTTGGAGCAAATAAAATCACGGGAAAACGTCTTTCGACAATCGCCAGCGGACCGTGAAAAAAATCTGCGGAAGAAAATCTCTCCGCGACGACATAACAAGATTCCATCAATTTTAAAGCCAGTTCATAAGAATTTCCGTAATTCAAACCGCGCCCGACAACAACGCAGTTTTCCATAAAAACGTATCTTTGAACCAATTCTTCGACTTTGGATTTGAGTTTTAATGTTTGACCGGCGAATTCGGGAATCTTTTCGTATTCAATTTTTTCATCGGCTAAAACAGATGCCAGCATATAAAAATGCAGCATTTGTCCGGTGTAAGTTTTCGTCGCGGCGACTGACTTTTCGCGCCCCGCGTGAATGAGCAGCGTTTCGTCAACAATTTTTGCCATCGAAGAATCGACTTCGTTGGTAATTCCCAGCGTGAACGCGCCGGATTTTTTCGCGCTTTCCAAAACTTGATTTATATCCGCGCCTTCGCCCGATTGCGACACGCCGACGACCAGAGCGCGGTTTAATTTCAGCTTTGCTTTGTAAAGCGTAAAAACCGAAGGCGCGGAAAGCGAAACTGGAATGCCCGTTGTTACTTCCAATAGATAACGCCCCAAAAGCGCCGCATTATCGGAACTTCCACGCGCGACTAAGACAATTAAATCAATGTCTTTTTCACGCAAAAACGCTCCGAGTTTTTTTAGTTTGTCCCTTTCCGCCCGGATTGTTTTTTCCAAAACTTCCGGCTGTTCCGAAATTTCCTGTATCATTAAAGACATAATTATTGTTATTTGTTCAAATTATTTAACACTTTTAAGTGGATAGAAGTTGCGCAGTTGAATGCAGAAACACGCACCTGAGTAAGTGTGTTCTGAAACTTTGCACACTTACGTGCGTGTTTCTGCAAATCGAATTTTTATTTTGCCAAACCTTCCTGCAAAATTTGCGACAAACGCCATAGCATTTGCAGTCCCGGATTTTCCTGCGAGTAATGAACCGTCGGCATATCGTCGAGCGTAATCGCCATCGCAATGCGCCCGCGACGAGTGTAAATTATTCCGACATCGCTTCGCAGGCGGTCGAGCGCGCCGGATTTTGAAGCAATCGGAATCGAATCGAGCAAGCCGCGCCCGATGCCGTCGTTATACTGCTGGCGGCGCAAAATCGCTATCATATCAGCCGAAGATTGTTTGCCCGCGACTTCGCCCTTTTCCAACATTTCAAGCAGGCGCGCCATATCTTTCGGCGAAGAAACGCCGATGCCGAAAACTTTGTAAAGCGGTTCGTCCCAAGCCTTGCTTCTTCCGCCGCCTCCGATTTTCCCCAAACTGCGCGTTTGTTTGAGTCCGAGCGCGTCCATTCGCGCATTCACCGCATCGGCTGTAATTAGGTCGAGAATTAAATTTGTCGCCGTGTTGTCAGAAACGACAATCATCAAATTCGTCGCCGTCTTTAAATCAATCTTTGTGCCGTCGGAAAACTCCCCCAACACGCCCGACCCGCCGAATCTGTTTTGTTTCGTTAAAGTAAATTCATCCGTCCACTTGCGTTTGCCTTCCGAAACTTGCGCGAAAACTTCGGTCATAATCGCTAACTTAATTGTGCTAGCGGTTCGCACTTGCTCGTCGGCGCGAAAGGCGTATTCTCGTCCGGTGTCGAGATTTTTCGCGTAAATCCAGGCGTTTCCGCGAAAGTCTTCGAGCGCGGCTTTGATTCGTGCGTCGAGCGTCTTTGGCATGAAGGACGTGACTTTCGGTTGATTTTTAATCGGCGTTTTGGTAGATTTTTGCGCGAGTGCCGGAAAAGCGGCAAACAGCAAAAGCGTTATGCAGAAGGTCGTTCGATAAAGCATAAATTTATTTTGAGCAAAGATTTTCTAAAGTCTTAATTTTTTGTTGACACTGACAAGCAAACGGCTTAAATATAGCTTAATTCAAAACACCAAGCTATGAAAAGGTAGGATTATGTCAACGGAAATAGAAATTTCGCCGAATCGTTTGTTGTCGTTGGACGTTTTTCGCGGTATGACCATCGCCGGAATGGTGCTGGTGAATAATCCGGGAACGTGGAGCGCGATTTATTCGCCGCTCGCGCACGCCGAATGGCACGGCGCGACACCGACCGATTTCGTCTTTCCGTTTTTTCTGTTTATTGTCGGCATCTCGATAACGCTCGCGCTCGGTAAAAGAGTTGAAACGGGCGCGGTGAACCGCGACATTCATTTGAAAATCTTCAAACGCGCCGTTGTTATTTTCGCTCTTGGTTTGTTTTTGGCGACTTTTCCTTTTTACAACTTCTCGAAAGGCGAATGGCTAGATGTTTCAACCGTGCGGATAATGGGCGTTTTGCAGCGCATCGCCGTTTGTTATTTAGTTTCCGCCTTGATTTTTCTGCATACGAATTGGAAACAGCAAACGATTATCGCCGCCGCTTTGCTTTTAATTTATTGGGCTTTGATGACTTTGATAAATGTTCCGGGCTGCGACGTTACGACCTTTAACGATAAAACCTGCAATCTCGCGGCGTATATTGACCGCGCGATTTTGACGGAAAATCACATCTGGAAATCGTCGAAAGTTTTTGACCCCGAAGGACTTCTTTCGACAATTCCGGCGATTGCGACGACGCTGGCGGGCGTTCTGTGCGGGCATTGGCTGCGGCGAAAAAACGACGACACGGAAAAAGTCGCGGCGATGTTTTTCTTCGGCGTTTGTTTGACGGCAATCGGCTGGTGCTGGAGTTTGGTGTTTCCGCTTAATAAATCTCTCTGGACAAGTTCATATGTGGTTTATACGGCGGGTTTGGCTTTGTGCTTTTTGAGTTTTTGCTATTGGCTGATAGACATCAAAGGCTATAAAAAATGGACGAAACCTTTCGTGATTTTCGGCGTGAACGCGCTTGTGCTGTTTGTCGGTTCGGGCGTTATGGCACGGATTTTGGGCTTGATAAAGTTACCGGGCGCGGACGGCAAAACAATTTCACTGCAAAAAGCGATTTTCGATAACGTCTTTCTTCCGCTCGCTTCGCCGATAAACGCATCGCTGTTGTATGCGATTTCCTTTATTTTGGTTTGGCTGTTTTTGATGTGGCTGCTTTTTCGGAAGCAGATTTTTATAAAAGTTTAATGCTAACTTGAGTTGTTAATTATAAATTATTACCGCCGAGACAGAGAGATTCCGCCGAGTTGCACCGAGATTTTCTTTCATTCTCGGCGTTTCTCAGCGAAAACTCTGCGTCTCGGCGGTAAAATCCGTCATAAATTGATAATTGCGGGAAAACTCTTGACGCGCCGGATTTAACCGAGGAAAAACACAGCAAGAAAAAACCATCCGCGTTATTACAAATGGTGACGGTAGAATGTCTGCTTTCGGCAAAAGATTGAAAAAAACCGAAATCGCCGCGCTGGCAAAATATGTGCGTTCATTTTGATTGCAGAAGTTTCTAAAATTCGTTATGTTGACTTACGCCGATTGTTTGTTGCCCGATACGTCGCTTGAGACTTTGAAAAGGTTCGATAATTGATTGTATCATTTAATCAAAGAGCCGAAGTAGAATTATTTTTTTGGAGTTTTGATGTTGAATAAAAGTATTATCTTTCTCTCTTTAATCTTTTGCATTGCGCTCAGCGTTTTTGCGCAAGACGTGCCGCAAGGCGTTTCGACGGGCGATGCGAAAGTTTATACGTCGAAACGGACAGCCGGAATTGTTGACGTAAAAGCACCGAAGGTTTTTGAAAACGTGACGGCGAACACGTCGATGAAGAATTTTCAATGTGTTTCGGGCGGCAAAGCGAAGGAATACATTGTCGAAACAACCGCTTGCACCGTCGCAATTCTTGATTACGATAACGACGGCAAGCCTGATATTTATTTTTTGAACGGTTCAACTATCAACGCTGAACTCGGCAAGGAAAAGCCGGCTAAATCGGCTCTCTATCGCAATCTCGGCAATTGGAAATTTGAAGATGTAACGGAAAAAGCGGGCGTGGCAAATGAGCGTTGGGGAATGGGCGTGGCGGTCGGCGATTACGACAACGACGGTTTTCCAGATTTGTTCGTCGGCAATTATGGCACGTCGCGTCTTTATCGCAACAACGGCAACGGAACTTTTACCGATGTCGCGCCGAAAGTAAATTTGGACATCAAAGGCTGGCACACGGGCGCGACCTTCGGCGATTACGATAAAGACGGACGGCTCGATTTATTTGTGCCGTCGTATCTCGAATTCGATTTAAAGAATTTGCCGTTGAGTCCGTCAGATGTCGGTAAGGGAAACAACACCGGACGCAACTTTTGTCAGTTTCGCGGACAGCCCGTGATGTGCGGACCGCGTGGTTTGAAAGGCGGAAAGGACAAACTTTTTCATCAAAAAGCGGACGGAACTTTTGAAGATGTCAGTGATAAAACAGGTGTCAAAGACGACGGCAATTATTACGGTTTTTCATCCGTTTTTATTGACGTTGACGATGACAACGACCTTGATTTGCTTGTCGTCAATGATTCCACGCCGAAACAGCTTTACATCAACAAAGGCGACGGCACGTTTGAAGAAAGCGGTTATCCGTCGGGCATCGCGCTCAATGAAAACGGGCGCGAGCAAGCCGGAATGGGTTTGGCTTTCGGCGATTACGACAACGACGGGCGAGTTGATTTTCACATCACAAATTTTTCAGACGATTCAAACGTGCTTTACCGCAACGACGGCGACGCGAATTTTACGGATGTCTCTTTTCAAGCCGGAATGGGCGAAGCGACGATTCCGTTTTTGGGTTGGGGAACTTCGTTTTTCGATTTCGATAACGACGGCTGGAAGGATTTGATTGTCGCTAACGGTCACGTTTATCCGACGGTTGACGAATATCAATGGGGAACGAGTTTTGCCCAGCAGATTTTGCTGTTCAAAAACGGTAAAGCGCAGCCGAACGGACGGCTTCATTTTGAGCGCGTTGCCGCCGCGCCGAACAGCGGTCTTGCCGAAGCGTTTTCCGCTCGCGGTCTGGCGATTGTCGATTTGGACGGCGACGGGAAACTCGACGTAGTAACCGGTAATATGGACGGCGCACCTTCGATTTTGCGAAACGTGGCGGATTCAAAAAATCACTGGCTCGCGCTCAAACTAATCGGCGACACGACGAAAAAATCCACGAAAGATGCCGTCGGCTCAAAAGTTTTCGTGACCACCGGAAAATTGCGCCAGCGTTTCGATGTCGTCAGCGGCGCAAGTTACGCTTCGCAGAACGAGCAGACGATTCACGTCGGTCTGGGTGAGTGGACGAAAATTGATAAACTGGAGGTTGTCTGGGCAAATGGTCAAACCGAAAAATTCAGTATCGAAAAAATCGATTCATCTCTCACGCTCAAACAGAACAACGCGAATAAATAAACCTCTGTATTTTCGCCGAATACAATTTTATTTTGTTTTGTCAAAGCCCGCGAACAGCTTAAAAAAGTTAAAATTCATTAGACATCTTTCCTAAATAAGTGTTCATTCTGTTAAACTCAACAGAATGAGTTTGTTTGAAAAATACAAGATGAAGAAGCCTGCTGAATTTACTCGACTGGTTAGAGTAAATTATGGCACTTTTTAAATCATCTTAACTAGACTTGAACGAGAGATTATTCGCTACAAACAGGCGAAACCAGTGCGCCGGCGTGGCTTAAAAAGTTCTTTGACTATGGCAGACCAACTGCTGCTTAGTTTGCTTTATCTTCG